>ENA-OREN01003070-OREN01003070.1-marine-metagenome-genome-assembly--contig:-NODE-3070-length-15972-cov-11.036175_pt1 | contig 15972 bp, 14 predicted proteins | sample MGYA00248624_ERZ508555 | MGnify/ENA primary metagenome ERZ508555 (study PRJEB26222, sample SAMN06267773) | marine metagenome | isolation source: Saanich Inlet, British Columbia, Canada | place...
AAGTGGACAAAACAGATACCCAATTGAGTGGTAAATTTGAGGTTAAAGTGCAATGAGTAAGAAAATACTCATTATTGGGGCTCACCTTATAAGGCATTAAATTAATGAAAATTGCTGTTATACCAGCGCGTGGCGGAAGTAAACGTATTCCACGTAAAAATATTAAAGATTTTTGTGGAAAGCCAATGATTGTTTGGTCTATAGAAGCTGCAAAGGCATCTGGATTATTTGACCACATTATTGTGTCAACAGACGATAGTGAAATCGCTGAATTGGCAAAAGAGTATGGTGCTGAGGTGCCATTTATTAGGCCAGCAGAATTATCTGATGACTATATTGGTACTGGTGACGTTGTTAAGCATGCCGTTGAATGGATAATAAAAAATCTTGGAAAACCTGAATATGTTTGCACTGTCTATGCAACAGCACCTTTTATTAAGCCGATTGATATAATAAAAGGATTGAAGCTACTTCAAGAAAATGATTGTCAAATAGTTTTTACAGTAACAAGTTTTCCTTTTCCTATTCAACGAGCGATTAAAATTACAAGCAATGGTCGAGTTCAAATGTTTCAACCAGAACATTTTATGACACGTTCCCAGGATTTGGAGCCTGCATATCATGATGCGGGGCAACTCTATTGGTCAGTGACTGATGCTGTATTAAATAATATATCAGCATTCTCATCGGAATCAATACCACTTGTTCTTCCTAGGTACCAAGTACAAGACATAGATACAGCTGAAGATTGGATTCGGGCGGAGCAACTATTTCAGTTAATTTTAAATAAAGGATAAGATGAAAAAAAATCAAAATGACAAACATCATGGGGAAGTTTTAGAAACTGATAATGGCTTCGATGTAATAGATTGTAAAATTTGTGGCTTTAAACACATCCTTCCGATTCCTACGGAGGATGAGCTGGAGAAAGCATATCAGCATGAATACTATACAGATGAAAAGCCACTTTTTTTAGAACGTCATAAAGAAGATCTTGAATGGTGGAATGTAATTTATTCAGAACGCTATGAATTATTTGAAAAATATTTACCTGATAACCGAAGAAAAATACTTGACATAGGCTCAGGTCCCGGTTTTTTTCTTCTAAATGGTCAGGAAAGAGGCTGGAAGGTTAAGGGGATAGAGCCTTCAGAAAAAGCAGCTGAACATAGTCAAAAATTAGGGGTTGATGTTGATAATGATTTCTACTCAAAAGATACAACAGATGCTTTAGGTAAATTTGATGCTATTAATATGAGTGAAGTGTTAGAGCATATCCCATATCCTGAGGAGCTGCTAACTTTAGCGCATAAACAACTAGATAATAATGGGATGATTTGTATAGCTGTGCCTAATGATTTTAATCCAATACAAACAATTCTACGTGAACATCATGATTTCAAGCCTTGGTGGGTAGCGCCGCCGCATCATATTAATTATTTTGATTTTGATTCACTATCAATTTTACTGAAGCGTTGTGGGTTTGATGTAATACATAAAGAGGCTACGTTTCCAATAGACATGTTTTTATTGATGGGAGATAACTATATAGGAAATGATGAGTTAGGACGATCTTGTCATAGCAAGAGAAAAACATTGGAGTTAAATCTTTCAAATGCAGGTATGACTGGCCTAAAACGTAAATTATATCAGAAATTGGCAGAGTTAAATTTAGGAAGAGAGGTCGTTATTTTTGCCAGGAAAATGTCGTAATGTTAAAACAGAGAAGGAAATGCTTTATTTGTGGCAATAGTCATGGGGAACTCCTTTTTAATGACTATTGGAAGGTTTCTGGCTGTGATCAAGTAGAGGTTGGTATTCGCATTTGTTTGGATTGTGGAATGGTGCTTCAAGACCCGATTGTTCCAGATTCGATTATGTCCAAATGGTATTCCCAGATTGGAAATTATGCAAATCCATCACGTAATGGTAAGCCATCTATTGCAAAAGTTGCAGCTGTAGATCATCAAATTGAACATCTCAAAAAGTATGTATCAAAGCCAGGTAATGCTTTTCAAGTTGGATGTTCAGATGGGTATACATTGTCTCGTTTTAAGGAAGAAGGATGGCAAGTTGGGGGGGTGGATCCATCCCCTATTGCAGCTGAAGTCTCAAATGTGTTATATGGAATTAAGCCAACAGTAGGTTTTTTTGAAAACTACACACCAAAAACTGGCGAAAAATATGATTTAATTATATTAACACACGTGCTTGAGCATCTATATGATCCAGTCTTATCATTAAAGAAATGTCTGGAACTTTTAGCGCCAGAAGGGGAGTTGTTAATTGAAGTGCCCGCTCTTACACATCCAGAAAATTGGTCAATTAGTTTTTTTACTTTTGAGCATGTTAATTATTTTTCTCAAATATCAATGGAAAACTCATTAAGGAAATCTGGATTTTCAATTCAAGGTGAATGGAATGTTCATTTAGAGCGAAAAGATTATCCGGTAATGACATGTATTGCAAAAAAAGATACAACTAAAAAAGTATCGAGCATTATTTCTGATTATAAAAAAGCTAAAAATAGTTGCGAGTACTTTTTGAAGAATGTAAATGCAATGTGGGTAAATATAGATAAACATTTATCAAGAGAGTTTAAAAAAATAACGCATATTGTAATTTGGGCTGCTGGCATACATACCTCACAATTGCTGGCTAATACAAGTATTGAAAGCAATATAGTAATTGATTACCTGGTTGATATGGATCCACAAAAAAGAGATTTTAAGTTAGGTGAATACGATATTCGTGACCCTGACTCGATTAATTTTAATGATCCGACGCTGGGTATTGTGATTTCATCATTCGAAGCAGAAGATGAAATATATAAAACCATCATCTCTAAAGTTAATCTGAAAGCTAATGTTATTAGATTACACAAACAGGAATGAAAATATCTGATAAACCATATTACGTCTTAGCGGGTGGATATGATACAAGAAATGTTGGCGATTACGCCATGCTTGATTTTTTAAAAAGAAAACTTGATCAAGTTGGTTGTAATATTCAATTGTTAGCACGTCATGACGAGCAACACTTAAAAGATATTTATGGCGTGTCTGAGTTGATTAGTAATTATGAATATAACAATAAAGAAGAAAGTGTTGATAGATTTTTTAGAGGTTTAAATCATGGTGAAGATTCACGTCATTTGGTAAATTTGAAAAACAAGTTGGAAAGCTCTCAAGGCCTTATTATTGGCGGAGGTCGGTTATTAATTGACCATACAGCCGATGTTATGCGAGGCCCTTTGGCATACTTCGCAACCTTGGTTATGCTTTGTCGGTTTTTAGGAGTGCCTATTTACGTGTATGCAATGACAATCGTACCGTGTAAATCAGAAGAAGGGAGTAAATGGTTAAAATTTATAATCGATAACTGTGAAAAAGTTAGCGTAAGAGATAAAGAGTCGGTGGAAGTTCTCCGCTCCATTGGTTGTGTTAATACAGAGATAAAGGTTATCCCTGATCCAGCCTATGGTCTTCTCTGGGGAAAAAAGTTGTTACATTCAAATAAAAAATTAACTGCCGGATTAACAGTTCGAGCTATTCATGAAAAATGGGGGGGGATGTCAAGTAATAGCTATATTCAAAAAATGGCAAGTTTGGTTAAATTATTGAAAGATAATAATATCCATGTTGTTGGCATTCCTCATCAATATTATGGGATTGATGACAGTAGGTATGATGATCGAAATATACTTAATGAAATAGCAAAATATGTAGATTTTGAAGTTATCAATGATGAAATTCTCGATCTAAAAAAATATCAAACAATATATCAAGAGTTAGATATTTTGGTTGGCATTCGTCGCCATTCATTTATTTTTTCAGCTGTTTCGGGTGTTCCCGTATTCCCTTTTTCTGAAAATCCAAATGCCGCTCGTGCGTGTTCTGAATTAGGTGTTGAGGATGTATTGGCATTAAGTGAATCCTTTGAAAATTATGAACGAAAATTGAAAAAATTCCTTAGCATAAAAGATAAACGCCTAATAATTCAGAATGAAAAAATGGAAGAATTAAAAAATAGATTAGAGTTAGGTTATAGTGATTGGTTTACAGTAAGTTAATTTATATAACTAGCATTTATTGATTTTATGGTGTACAAAGTAAAAAGAAGATTTTATCTAAACAGACATATTAACTACTATGGTAACTTCTTACTTGGTTATTGGATAAAATACTAGTCTGACTATGAAGTGCCACTGCTTAAATAGTAAATTTAAATTAGAGAGAGTCTATTATGATTAAAGATGTAAATATAATTAGTGATTTTGCTAAGGATATTCGGCGGGATGCTTTAGCATTGCTATTTCACGCTGGATCAGGTCATCCTGGGGGCACGCTATCATGTGCAGATATTGTTGCTTATTTATGGAAAAAGGAGTTGACTTATCATGGCGATAATTGGCAATCAAAAGATCGGAATCGTTTAATACTTTCTAAAGGACATTCGGTTGCAACAATTTATGCTGCAGCTGGGCGCTCTGGCCTAATTAAACCTGAACAAGCAACCTCGCTTAGAAAGATAAATAGCTTTTTACAGGGGCATCCTCATGTTAATGATACTCCCTGGGTTGAGACAAGTACCGGATCACTAGGGCAAGGGTTTTCTTCAGCCATTGGTATGGCATTAGGATTACGTCATCAAAATATAGTTTCACGTGTGTATGCAATTTTAGGAGATGGTGAACTACAAGAAGGCCAAGTTTGGGAAGGGGCGATGTCAGCAGCTCACTTCAAACTCGATAACTTGTGTGCAATTGTTGATTACAACAAAATGCAGAGTGATGATACAAATGAAAATATAATGGGACTTGAGCCACTTGCTGATAAATGGCGCAGTTTTAACTGGCATGTGCAGGAAATAGATGGCCATGATATTGCCGCTATTGATAATGCAATTAAAAATTCAAAAGAAATAATTGGCAAGCCAAGTATGATTATTGCTCATACAATAAAAGGAAAGGGTGTATCTTTTATGGAAGGTGTGCCAGCATGGCATGGTAGTGTTGCAATTACTACTGAACAATTAATGAAATCATTACAGGATTTAGGGACTGAATCTAAACAACTTGAGGTATATGTCAATGGCAATTTCTGGAACTAAAGATAAGTCACCTGCGAGTAGCCCAGCATTAATTGGCTCGTCAGGTGATTCAATGCGTGAAACTTTTGGCGTAACCTTAACGCAGTTAGCTGAACGTTATCCAAATGTTGTTGTACTTGATGCTGATGTTGCTGGTGGCACTGGTGCTCATCACTTTCGTAAAGCCTATCCGGAACGTTTTTATCAATTTGGTATTTCTGAGCAAAACATGATGTCGGCAGCAGGGGGAATGGCTAGCACGGGATTAATTCCAGTTATAACGGTGTTTGCAGTATTTTGTCTTCGCGCTTATGAGCAAGCTCGCCTTTCTGTTGCGTATTGCAATAGAAATGTTAAAATTGTAGCTAGCCATCCAGGGCTTGATGTTGGGCCAGATGGTGGATCAGCACAGACTCTTGAAGATATAGCAGTTTTTCGTGCAATACCTGGAATGACGGTTATATCGCCTGCTGACCCTATTGAAATGGAATTAGCTACGGAAGCGATATTAAAGTTTGATGGACCAGTTTACATGCGAACTGGTCGAAGTCCGATCCGTCGTGTACTTGCTGACGATTACAAATTTGAAATCGGTAAAGGGCGGGTATTACGTGATGGTTTAGATGTGTCAATTGTAGCTTGTGGTGTTGAGGTAGCCCGTGCATTGGATGCAGCAGAAATGTTGTCGAAAGAAGGTATATCGGCACGTGTGGTTAATATTTCAACAATAAAACCGTTAGATGTTGAACTTTTAGTTTGCTGTGCAAAAGAAACAGGTGCTGTCGTTACAGCTGAAGATCATAATATTCATGGTGGTTTAGGTAGTGCAGTTGCAGAAGCTCTAATACAAAATGAACCATGCCCAATGGAGTTTATTGGTGTGAAGGATGTCTTTGGTGAATCTGGTGAACCTGACGAGCTTGCTGAAAAGTATGGTTTAACTGCTCCCTTTATAGTTGAGGCAGTAAAAAAAGTAATTAAAAGAAAAGAGGCTGTTAAATGATATTGAATGATAAAGTTGCGTTTATCACTGGTGGAAGTCGTGGCATAGGTGAAGGCTTAGTAAGGGCTATTTCAAAGGCAGGTGCAAATGTTGTTTTAACCTACAATGAAAATGCTGAGAAAGCAGAGTTAGTTTGTGAAGAACTGAGACGAAGTGGATCTCAGGCCTTTGCTCTTAAAATGCATGCTGAAGATAGAGAATCTGTTAAAAACGCTATATCAAAGACAGTTGAAAAATATGGCAAGATTAATATTCTAATCAATAATGCTGGGATTGCCCAGGAAAAGCCATTCGATACTATTACTGATGATGACTGGGATTATATAATGTCAGTAAATTTACGAGGTCCATTTTCACTTATTCAAGAGGTGATGCCATTTATGGTTGAAGATGGCTGGGGTCGTATTATTAATATTTCATCAATTGGCGGGCAGTGGGGTGGATTTAATCAAGTTCATTATGCCGCAGCAAAAGCAGGATTAATTAATTTAACTCGTTCAATTGCAAAAATATATAGCGCTCAAGGGGTTACATCTAATGCAATTGCACCCGGTTTAGTTGCTACAGACATGGCTGGCGCTGAACTAGATTCTGAAGCAGGTAAAGCGAAGGTTTCAGGTATACCATCAGGGAGAATTGGTACAGTTGATGATATTGGATCTGCTGCTGTCTATCTTGCAAGTGATGATGCTAGTTACGTTACAGGTCAAACATTAAATCTTAACGGTGGCATGTATTTTACCACTTAAATCAGTATGAAAAAAAAGCTAGTTATAATTGGAGCAGGTGTTGAGCAAATTTATGCATATCAGCTTGCTCGCGAGTTAGGATATTATGTGATTTCGACTGACCAGAGTAAAACCGCCCCTGCTACAAAGTTTTCTGATTATTTTATTCAGGCTTCAACTCGAGATGCTGATGAAACGCTTGCTGCTTTACAGAATTATTGTAGTAAAAATGGCCCTATCGATGGCGTAATGACTATAGCTAATGATGTACCTTTGACTGTAGCTAAAGTAGCTGAATATTTTGAATTGCCCGGTCATTCTGTTGAGAGTGCAATATTAGCAACAGATAAACTTCACATGAAAGAAGTGTTTAGAGAAAAAGGCGTACCTTGTCCAGATTTCTGGGAAGTTCATAATTTAATAGAGCTGGAGTCACTGATCGAGCGAGAAAAATTCGATCGCTTTGTATTGAAGCCGCTTGATGGTTGTGGCGCTCGTGGAGTTTTGTTATTGAAACCAACTGACGATCTTGAATGGGCATGGAATGAATCTTTGAGTTGGGGTAAGGGAGCTACTTTGCTTGTTGAGCGTTTTGTGTCTGGATTGCAAATTTCTTCAGAGTCTTATCTAATATCTGGTAAAGCATATACACCTGCTTTATCAGAGAGAAATTATTCTCGTTTAGATGATTTTTCACCGTATATTATTGAAGATGGAGGAATTCTTCCGGCTCTAGTAAATAAGACTCTTAGCGATAATATCGATCGGTTAATTGAAGCTGGAGCTAAGGCTATGGGGGTTGAGAATGGAATTGTTAAGGGTGATTTAGTTATAAATGATAACGGCTCTCCCCAAATTATTGAACTTGCTCTCCGACTTTCAGGAGGGTGGTTTGCAAGTGATCAAATTATTGCAGCTACAGGTGTTAACTTAGTTAAAGCTGTAATGAAGCAAGCAATAGGTGAAAAGGTAAATGTCGAAGACTTGATTCCGATTTTAAATAAGGCAACAGCGATTCGCTATTGGTTTCCAAAAGCAGGAAAAATAAAAAAGATTAAAGGTGAACAAAAAATTAAAAATTTGCCTGGTATATTAAAGTATGATTTTTTTCGACAATGCAATGAAGTTCAACCAGAAATTCGGATGCATCCTGATCGTTTTGGCTATGTTCTGGTAGAGGGTTCGGATCGTACTGAAGCGATTACACGTGTTGAAAATGCCATTTCCTGCTTAAGTATAGAGGTTGAGTGATATGGCTTTTTTTATAGCCGAAGTTTCGAGTAACCACTCAAGGGATATTAAACGTTCTTTGGCATTTATCGATGCTGCAGCATCAGTTGGTTGTGACTCAGTAAAGTTCCAGCTCTTTAAAATAGAGCAACTTTTTTCATCTGAAATTCTAAAAAAATCGAAGCAACATAGAGATAGAAAGCAGTGGGAGCTGCCTCTAGAATTTCTACCTATATTATCAGATCGTTGCAAAGAAAAGGGCATTCAGTTTAGTTGTACACCATTTTATCTTGATGCAGTTAAAGAGTTAGAGCCTTATGTTGATTTTTACAAAATAGCCTCTTATGAATTGCTCTGGGATGATTTACTTATCGCTTGTGCTCTCACTGGAAAGCCTGTGATTATTTCAACTGGGATGGCTAATTTAGACGAGATAAAGCATGCTGTAAAGACTTTGCGTAATAATAATTGCGAACCGACAGTGCTCCATTGTACATCTGCTTACCCAACGCCCTATAAAGAGGCGAATTTATCTGCTATAGAAACTATTCACAAGTCGATTGGTTGTGAGACTGGTTGGTCAGATCATACCGTTGATCCGGGCGTTATACATCGTGCAATACACAAATGGAATGCAAAAATTATTGAATTTCATTTGGATTTAGATGGAAAAGGTGAAGAGTTTGAGTCTGGACATTGCTGGCTGCCAGAACAAATTGGCTCGGTAATTAAGCAGACTCGTCACGCTGAGGATGCTGATGGTGACGGCATTAAAGAGCCAGTTCCTTCTGAAATGTCCGATCGCTTATGGCGTACAGATCCATCAGATGGCTTGCGACCATTTAAATCAATTCGTAATTCTTTTAACCCTGATACAAAATAGTTTGAATAGACTTCGTGCTTTACTTGTATGCCATGTTAGTTCTGAAATTGGGATTGGGCATTTATCTAGATTATTAGCATTAGCAGAAACACTAAGAAAAGATAATAATGTTATTCCAGAGTTTTTGATCTTTGGCGATCTTATTAAACAAGATGAGTTAGCTGATTTTAATGTATATGCCTTTTCACTTGCAGATGACTTTGTTGCTACGATTGAAAATATTTTAAAGATAAATAATTTTGATGTGGTAATATTTGACCTGTATCCAAAGCATAGCATTGATAACCTTGGTGAATTATTTATACAATTGAAGCGGCGTAATATTTGTCTTATTGGTGTTGACTCATTAATTGAACATTGCAATATCTTAGACCTTATCTGGATTCCATCATTTAATTTTGATTGTAATAAATATACTAACTGTTCTAGTGTATTAAAGTCAGGATGGGATAGCTTTCTGATTCAGAAACGATTTCAGAATAAGCATTGGGCTCCTGGAGCGAGAGTATTAATCTTGACTGGTGGAAGCGATGTTTCAAATTTAGGAAAAACTCTCCCTATTCAATTAGATGGATTATTAGCTAAGAATACTGAGATACACTGGGTTAAGGGCCCATTTTCTAGTGAGCCTAATTTACCAAAAAAGTGCCGATTAAATTGGATTGTTCATAATGCTCCGGAGCAACTTGATGAGTTAATAGTTCAAAGTAATTATGTAATGACAGTATTTGGTATTTCCTTTTTTGAAGTATTGCAATATGGCATTCCTACAGTTGTTTTTTCTCCTTATGGAGATAAAGATAATGACGAACTGGGTGCTTTATCAGAAGAAGTTGTTGCTATGGTTATGAATAATCCTAAACTTGGCATTGATGGACTTATTGAACTTATGAATAATGATGAACTTGCAAAAGAATATTCTATGAATGCGTTAAAGAAAATGTCAACTAATGGTGTAAAAAATCTTTCTCAAGAAATTTATTCTCTAATAGGATCCAAATGAAACCAAAAGGATATTTAGTTTTTCATCTTAATCTAGCTTTTTCCTCTATTGAAGAGGAGGCATGGGCAGATGTTATTCGAACTTGCTACTATCCATTACTCGATCTGATTGAGGAAACTGGAGTTCCGATTGGGATTGAATTAACGGGCTGGACTTTAAAACAGATTGAGCGAATTGATATTGCTTGGGTTGAACGATTTAAAGCATTATTGAATGCAGGGAATTGTGAGTTAATTGGTAGTGGTTATTGCCAAATAATTGGCCCACTGGTTCCATATAAAGTAAATGAATGGAATCAGAAGTTAGGCATAGAATCTTACAGAAAAATTCTTAACTGTAGGCCAGAAATAGCCCTGGTAAATGAAATGGCGTTTTCAAGCAGCCTGGTGGATTTGTATAGCCAATTTGATTACAAAGGATTTATTATGGATCGTGATAATATTAAATTAGCTTTAGACTCTGATAAGGTACCAACACATGCTAAGGGCGTTGGTAATTCTGTAATGCCAATTTTATGGTCTGATTCAATTTTATTTCAAAAAGTTCAACATTTTGCACATGGCGATATATCAATTAATAATTATTTGGATTATATTCAGAGCCGTATTGATGATGGTGAATTACTCTTTCCTATTTATTGCAACGATGCTGAGGTTTTTGATTATCGTCCCGGTCGATTTAGTGAGGAACGTCCAACACATTCTGAGGGTGAATGGTATAGAGTTGAAAAGATGTTAAATTCTTTATCTACTCATGTAGGGATGGAGTGGGTTTCACCAACACAGGCATTAGAGTTTAATAACAAAGCCATGAGTCGCAATGTGTCACAACTGACTTCAATAGCATATCCAATACCTGTTAAAAAACAAGCAAAATATAATATTTCTAGATGGTCTGTAACGGGTCGAAATGATTTGTGGATAAATACAATGTGCCATCGTATCTCTAAATATTTGACTAAGATTAATAGTTCCAACCCAAATGATTGGAGTCAAATTTGTGAGTTATGGGCGAGTGATTTACGCACTCATATTACTGAGAAAAGATGGAGCAAGGCAAGGGGTGGATTAATTGCATTATTAAATTTGCACAATATTAGCAATGATTTTGGCGCTAATCATGGGTTTAACAAAAAGCATGATTCTTTGAAGGATGCTATTGGCCAATATGGGGGTGCAACAATAACTTTAGGTGAAGGTGGTATTTTATTACGCATCTTTACCGAAAATATACAGCTAGAAATAAACTTAAGAAAGGGTTTAACAATACAGAGTCTCGCTTTTGCTTCACATGGGTTAGAGTCATGTATTGGTATATTGCCACATGGACACTTTTCTTGTATTTCTTTAGGTGCAGACTATTATAGTGGAGGGGTAACAATTGAATTACCAACACAAAGAAGGCGAATTACTGACCTTGAAAAGGCCGTTCCATTTTTTCTATTGAAGGACAATGGAGATATTGAAATTTATTCAGAAATTATAACCCCATTAGGAAGTATTGACAAAACTATAACAATATCAGCTAATAGTGAGAACGTCTCATTAAGCTATAACTTTCCAAATTGGGGTAGTGTAATTGGTAGCGTTAGATTTGGCGCTGCTACCTTGTTAAATGAGTTTAACAAAAAAGACGTGAGTGTGTCATTCTCCAATGGAGGAATGATTGACGATAGTTTTTATTTAGATAGAGAGGTGCAGCATACAGTGCCGTCATCAACACTCGTTTCTTCGTCAAGTGGCTTGGGAGCTACAACTGGAAGTATTTGTATTAAAGGTAAGAAAAATAAAGTTTATTTGCAATGGGATCCAGATAAGTGTGCAGTAATGCCTATGTTGCAACATAGGCTATCCGGCTCTAATGCATCATTTAGAATCTTTTTTTCTATGCAGGAGGTGGATGATACGGCAAAGGAAGCAAAACAAATGAGTGCGTTTAGTTACAATATCTCCTCATCTAAAACTGTATAGATTTATCTTATGAATAGAGTCTCAACAATAAAATTAACAAAATTACTATGGGGGAGTCTTGGGAGAAGAAGACAAGGGCAGTTCTATATATTATTACTCTTAATGTTTTTATCTGCGTTTGCAGAAGTCGTGAGCTTAAGTGCAATCCTACCTTTTTTAGGTGTATTAATATCACCTGAAATTTTTTTTAATGAGCCCTTGGTTCAGCCACTTATTGAACTACTTGAAATATCTAAGCCTGAGGATTTAATGCTTCCTATCACGTTACTATTTTCTCTTTCGGCTTTATTTTCTGGGATGGTTAAGTTATTAACTCTTTATGTTTCAACAAGGGTCGCATTTGCCTCTGGAGCTGACTTGGGTGTCAATATGTACAAACGAACATTGTTTCAGCCATATTTAGTTCATGTTGAAAGAAATAGTAGTGAGATTATAAATGGCGTAGTTACTAAAACCAATACTATGATTAACTCTATCCTAATCCCAGCCACAATGTTAATAAACTCTATGTTTATAACTATTGCAATATTGTCTGTACTAATCTGGATGGACCCTATTATTGCCTTTATAACATTCTCTAGTTTCGGCTTAATTTATTTAGTAATTATTCTTTTTACTAAAAACAATTTAACGACTAATAGCTGGCGCATATCTAAAGAGTCTGATAAAGTTTTAAAAATTTTACAAGAGGGTCTTGGCGGAATTAGAGATGTTATTATAAATGGAAGTCAGAATTTCTATTGTAATTTATTTTTTGTTTCTGACAAATCTTTAAAAAAAGCTCAAGGCGATAACGTGTTTATAAGCCTTAGTCCTAGATATGCAATGGAATCACTGGGAATTATCTTTATTGCCCTTCTGTCGTACAATATGATTGTTTCGAATGGAATTGAGTCATCTATACCTTTGTTAGGGGCTTTGGCACTTGCTGCACAACGCCTATTACCAGTAATACAACAAGGATATGGAGCATTCAGTGCGATCAAGGGTGCGCATTCTTCATTAGTAGATTCATTGAATTTACTGAATCAGCCGCTTCCAATTCATTATGACAATAAAAAATCATTAGAAAGCTTATTGTTTTCCCATCAAATAATATTATCTAATATTGACTTTAGTTATGATAAAAAAACATATATTTTTCAAAACATTGACTTAGTTATAAATAAAGGAGATAGGATAGGTTTTATTGGTACAACCGGAAGCGGAAAAAGTACTTTAATTGATGTGATAATGGGGTTATTGGTCCAAACTAGGGGTTTAATAACTGTTGACGGGGTGATTATTGATTCTAGCAATGCCCATCAATGGCAAAAACATATATCGCATGTACCTCAAAATATCTTTTTATCAGATAAAACAATAGAAGAAAATATAGCTTTTGGTATAGATGTTAATAAAATTGATTGTGCTAAAGTTCGCGATGTTGCCCATAAGGCAAAAATTCATGATGTGATAGAAAAAATGCCTAAAAACTATAAAACTATTATTGGTGAGCATGGTCTTAAATTATCCGGAGGACAGAGACAAAGACTTGGTATTGCGAGGGCGCTATATAGAGGTACAGATGTTTTGGTACTGGATGAGGCAACAAGTGCGCTTGATAATGAAACAGAATCCAGCGTAATGAATGCTATCAACAATTTAGGTGATGAATTAACGGTATTAATAATTGCTCATCGAGTCACCACGCTTAAGAAGTGCGATAAAGTTTTTAGAGTTTCTTCAGAAGGAATAGAAGAGTGCAGTGTATCTGAATTAACATGAAGTATATCAGCTCTAAAGAATATAGAAGGTTATATTATCAAGTCCAAAGGCTAATAATTAAACATGGAGCTCATCCATTTTGCGCCCTGCATTCAAAACAAACACTAACATCTAACTGGAAGTTAGTGTTTGTTAGTGGGGCGTTAGTTTATTTTGCCCCAGGATACAATAGAATATATAAGCTTGGAATTCTTAATCAATTTAATGCTTTTTTATTTTTTATTTTGTATCGACTTGGGCTTGATATTACAAAAATTTATAGAAATAAAAACGTGTTTCTTGTTGCTAGCTTAAGCTCAATGAATCAAACCCCAAGAGAAATTAATAGAATTCTAGATAGAAATCCTAAAATAATATTAATCCAACATGGCGGTGGATTTGAAGAAAGAATAACCCCAAGAAATGTTGATTTGCAAATGATTGAACAGGGGACAGATGGTTTTTTAAGTTGGCAGTATGGGGCTGTAAATATAGCTCAAACAAGATTTTTTATTTCTCATCCATTATTCTATATCAATAGATTTAAGTCAAAAATTAGGATTGTATGTTATGGAGGCTTTGCGCTGAAAAGAAATATACTGCCTTTTGTAGAGTGTATGGAGAGAAATAAAATAAAGGTTACGGTTCATTTGCATCCGAATCCGGACTTATCAATGTCAAAAGATAGTCTTAGTTGTTTAGAGGGTCTTAAAATTGAAGTTGAAAAAGGACTGCCCCATTCTGTAATCCGTCATAATGATATTATTATTTTAGATGGCCCCTTTCATACTTTAGCATATTATCTAAATTATGTTAAATATCAACCTTTAATTCTTTGGTCAGACTCATATGATTCTGCACTGAGCAAGAATGCCAAAAAGTATTATAATAATCTAAGAGAAGATGGCTACATAATAGACATTAATAAAGAGTCGTGCTCTAAAGTATGTGCCAGAATAAAAGACATATATAAAGCTAGCGGAAAAATCACAAGAATTAACAAAGCCCATGACAATGTTTTTCTTTACAATTATATAAAAGACCTTTCTAAGAAATGACATTAAATAAAGCATTTGCTATTAATCTTATGCTAATTATACTTCTTGTCTTGGGAGTTGGCCTCCCCGCATTTCCTGATTATATTGAACATATAAATAGAGTTTGTTTGACAGCTGGTGGCAATGCTGAATACAAAATACTTGGCAATAATCACTATATTTTTCTTAATGATCTTGCTAATATATTTGGAGTTCAAAGTATATGCTCTACCCAGGATTATTTTTTATCAAATAGAATAGGCACTCCTTTATTGAGTGGAATGCCAGAAATTAAGACAAGTGGAATATTCTTTTTTGATTGGGCTAGATTATTTCTTAGTTTAATTTATTATATTCTAGCGTACAATTATATAAAAATTATGCAGCTACAATTTGGCAATAAAGAGTTGCTGGCGCCTATTACAAGTCTCATTATTTCCACACCTCCATTTATGATGATGTTAATATCACCATCAAGTGATTCGTTTGTTGCGGTTATTTCTTTATTGGTTGTTTTTTTAATTTACACCTCTAGAAGTAAGACGGCAATTGCTATATCTTTATTATCTATAATGGCCGTAAAAGACAAGTCGCTGGTTTTTCTAATCTCTTATGCTATGCTATATCATGTTTTTATAATGTTTAATTTTCACAGATTCTTAAAGCTTATTAGCCGTAGCAATTTGGCCGTATTGTTGGTAATTGGAGTAATATTTGGCAATATATTTGCAAATATTGTGACTAATCACCTTATAGGTATGTTGAATATTACCAACTTGTTGAATATTGACGCACTTCAAGCATATCTATCAACTAAGAATTATGGAAATTTATATGTCATAGGGTTTATTGCTTCAATATTTTCTAGTACAGATATGCGATTTATTAATATTTTTTTAATTATCTATGTTTCATATTGTTTCCTGATAAGAGGAAAAGGCAATAGGTACACCAAAAAGGCTGTATTTAAAGAAAATACTTTTTACTATAATTCATTTTTTATTGGGTCATTTTTATTTAGCTTTTCTAGTACTATAATAGGCGGAACTTCAATGGCTCGTCATCATATTTACTTATATATATTATTATTTATTTACTTATATAATCATGTACCAAATAAGTGTGTAGGGAGGATACATATTGCCAACTATTTATTCTATTTCTTGTATTTTTTCTATTCTTATCGTTTTTTTATTTTATAAAATTTGTAACTATTCAGGACTGAAAAAAAACATCAAAAAAAACTAAAAAAGTACTTGACAGGGTTTTTCATCAAAAACA
>ENA-OREN01003071-OREN01003071.1-marine-metagenome-genome-assembly--contig:-NODE-3071-length-15972-cov-3.973199_pt1 | contig 15972 bp, 14 predicted proteins | sample MGYA00248624_ERZ508555 | MGnify/ENA primary metagenome ERZ508555 (study PRJEB26222, sample SAMN06267773) | marine metagenome | isolation source: Saanich Inlet, British Columbia, Canada | place...
TTTGCCGCTTTATCTGTACTTACACAAAAATATTTTTTTGTACCATTTTCAATAGACTGCCTAATAGTTTTATCCGTATTAAAAACATTTACATCAATCATTCTCATTAATGTAAATGGATCCTCTTCACTTCGAACATGCTTTAAAGCTGAAAGATTTAATACATAATCATATTTTCCATCAGATTTGATAAAAGCGTCATACTCTATAGAGCCAATATCTAACGCATAAGTTTTGAAGTTACCCTTAATATACCCATATGAACTTCTTATATCTCTAACCAATTCAGTAAGATTATTTTCACTAATATCAACAACATGTAGTTTTTTTGGCTTTCGCTTAAATATTTCCTTAACAACCGCCTGCCCTATTGATCCTGCACCACCAATTACCAAAAAAGATGACTTTGCTACAGCTTTAAGTAAAGCCTCTGAATTGGCGAAAACATCATTGATAAAGAGTTGCTTCTCTCTACCAATTAAATTAAGAATATTTTCAGTCATTGTATCACCCTTCCTTTTTCTAACTTCAAAATATTAAACAACACTTTAGAAGCTCTTATCCTTTTATCTAGGGCACTTCCAGGAGATTCTTGCTTACTAGTAAAATTAGATATTCATTCTGATTTTAAACTACCATCTTCAGATCTATCAACAATCCACTCGGCAAAAGCAAATGAGCTGGTAAATGCAGGTGAAATTGAGTTTAGAATATGTAGGCTACTGTCTGTTTGCTCTATAATGTAATCCATTTCAATAGATTTGGTTTTAGTGTTAATCAATTGCGGACGAATTCCCACTTTATCACTAGGAATCAAATCTTCAGGCCTAAGATCGCTCATTAGCTTCTGAGCCGATTTGACAAACCATGGTTTTAGATATTTCCTAATTTCACTATGCACCAATAGTCTAAAATTCCCATTATTTTTTAAGTACATTTTTATTAATTCAGAGCTAATTTCCATTCCTTCACTCAACTCAATCCCTTTTAAAATACCATAATTTTCACGTCCAAAGGCTGGCATTGCAGTTGGTCCGACATATACCTCTCCACTAATTATCCGCGTTAAGTGTACCCCTAGAAACGGAAGGTTGATATCTGGAACTGGATAGATATTACTATTAACTAGATATGCCCTTTCTGGGCGAAGCTTGTAATAAACCCCCTTAAATGGAATCATTGTATAGTCAACCCCCTTGCCAAATAACTTTGCCACCCGATCTGCATGGGCTCCAGCACAGTTAAATAGATAACCGTAAAAAATATCTCCATTAGGAGTTGTCACTCTTTTTGTATTTTCATCCTGCGCTAACAGTGGTGAATTCAACTTAAACTTGACACCACTAGCCTTGAGTAGTGTATATAATTTTTTCACTACCAATTTGCTGTCGATGACTGCAGTATCTGGAGTGTAGATACCTGCTTGATAGGGGGTAGCATAAGGCTCAATCTCTTTAACCTCTCTCTCATTTAATCTCTGCGCATTAATCCCATTGTTAACAGAATTTTTCAATAACTTATCAATTGTGAGGAGATCACTCTCATTGGTGGCAATAATCACCTTTCCAGACTTACTATAGGGAATATTATATTCATCAGCAAATTGCCGCATCTTCCTTGCCCCAGATGAGCAAAATTGTGCTTTTAGAGTGTCGTCTCCATAGTAAATCCCAGAGTGGAGAACGCCACTATTACGACTACTAGCATGTAGTCCAACCTCTGACTCTTTCTCTAAAATAGTGATAACTGCCAACGAATCCCTCTTTCGCAACTCCCAGGCAACCGTAAGCCCAACAATTCCCGCTCCGACAATTAAAAAGTCACATTTGCTCATTCATACCTCAAAAAAATATAATAATTATTTATTAGAGTCGACAATAATCACCTTTCCAGACTTACTATAGGGAATATTATACTCATCAGCAAATTGTCGCATCTTCCTTGCCCCAGATGAGCAAAATTGTGCTTTTAGAATGTCGTCTCCATAGTAAATCCCAGAGTGGAGAATGCCACTATTACAACCATTAGCATGTAACCCAACCTTTGACTCTTTCTCAACTCCCAGGCAACCGTAAGGCCAGCTAATTTTATAAGCTCTTTACATGATGATTTCCTTAACTCTTGAATAGCCATATTTCTAAACCCGAAGTCATTATTAAGAAAAAGACCACTATAACACATTAGTATTTTCAAGTATTTCTTCAATACTGAAATTTTCAAGACGATGATACCATAGACATCTACTGTAAAATGAGCACCAAGAAAAGGATATTTCAGATCGGGTACTGGATAAATATTTGTTTTTACTACTGGATGCTTATCACTTGCATGCATGCCTGGCTCAGGTTCTTTTTCTAAGACTACAATATGACTATAAGGAAAAATTTTTTCAAGGATAGTGCGATATTTAACCCAATTATTACAGCACCAATAACGGCAAAATCTGCTTTTTCTTATTCAATACCATTATTAAGGCCCTATTTTATCGTGGTATTTTAATATAACATTCTTCATCTGCTCCCAATCTTTGGCTGAATACATTTCACTCCATGGGTACCCTAAAGGATGTTTAAATCTAAAATATCTAGATTTAATTAAACGGTATACATTCAAAAAATAATTCGGTAATAATAGTTTTATATTATTCTTTAAATTAGATTTAGTAATAGGATCAATTTTTTTTGAGTTTGATATATATGTTAAAAATCCAGTATCAAATAACGCATTTTGTTCAGCCTTATCTTTAACAATATCACTTATTACACTACAATAATTTTTTTTAAAAAGCTCACCCTCTGCAGTTTGCAAATAACCCGCCCAATTATTAACAATTAATGTATCTGGATTATTTTCAATGCTATACGAATTTATTTTGTCAACTTGTCCTTCTTCATTTATAGTAGAAGTATAAACATTTGTATCTCGAGCCATCCAAAATTCAGGGAGTAACATATGTTTACCGTATACGGCCCCAACAAGAGCAACACTCAATTCAACAGGTGATGCAACCTTGATTGTAGATACGGCTAAAAAAGATTTTATAAGAACCTCCGTACGGTGCACTGAATACATATGATGCATATAAGGGCTGAATGCTTGTTTAACACGCTCCAATCTACTTTTACCATCCACTAAATAATAAGGTGCTTTGGTGTACATTGGTCCACTAGTGATTTTATAGTTTTTAAGATAAAAACTTATGTAACGTCCTTGCACTGATACATAATCATCATTTTCTTCTAAAAAATCTATACCTTTGATTAACCCACTTTCTGATAAAAAATCATCATCTGCACTTAAACATGAATATTTAGTTGTGACTTGTGATATTACATTATAAATTTTACTTCCAAAATCTTCACAAGGCATGTGAATGTATTGAAATTTACTCGTCAAAATTCTCTTCAACTTATTTACACTTGAATCGACAATAATAACGTGTACATTCAGATTAGTATAATAATCAACCGCACGGAGAAGAAGGCTGTGTCTTTCGTGTGTTGGAATAATAATAGTTAGCTGTTCATTAAGCATAATTAAATAACTCCATATCTAAGTTTGACTCGTAATTCATAATATAATTTCGCCGATAAATTTTAACTTATTTTTTTAATAAAGGCCGACGGCCAAAGGGTAATTCTAAAGTCAAGATCACTTTCATTAAATGGAAACAATGGCTCTATAATTTCATATTGATCATTATTCAAAACAAAATCTTCTGCAGCTTTTTTAGGATTATTTTTTTCCCATGTTTCTGCATAACCAGGATAGTCTACCTTAGCTCTGGGCGTGTTGCCCAAATATTCCTGCGAACCATCTGTCACCACTATGTATGAGCCAACTGAGGCCAATGAACTATACAACTCTATTTCCCTCAAAACATGATCATAATCATGTGCAGAGTCAAGAATTACTATTACCTTATCATTAGGGCTAACTAGTCCTTCAACTTTTGTAAATGTTTCTAATTCTATAGAACTACCCTCAATTAAATCAATAAAAGAAAATAACTTATGTTCTTCAATTGCTTTACGGTTATGCTTACGAATATCAATATCAATACCAACAACTTTTCCTTTTCCAATTGCATTTAGAATTGATGCGTAGTAAATTAAAGACCCTCCATGAGCAATGCCTGTCTCTATTACTACGTTTGGTTTTATATCATAAATCACTTCTTGAATCCTTAGCATGTCATCAGGACTTTGAATAATTGGCCTTCCAAGCCAAGAGAAACTATAAATATATTTTTGATCCCAACCTACCTTAATCCATAGATCTGAAATTAATTTAAAGCCCTCTTTGCTATACAAATTTACTTTCTTATTATTTAACTCGATTACATCATTATTTATCGTTATTTTGTTTTGTTTATTCATAATTGACTATATATTTTATATTTATTGAAAAATGAAGAGATTCTCTACTCACTTTGACTATATTACTTTAACTTTGTTTTTTAGTAAATATTCTAAATTGTAAAATTTAATTATCGAAATTCATATTCTCTTCTAATTCTTGTTTTGAAAGATATGGATACATATCCTCTATAGATCTTTCAAAATTTGATTTTGGAAGCGCTTCCTGATTTTCGCTTACTATGATATTACATATAATTGGACCATCACTATATGTCAAAACATCTTTAATTTTTGACTCTATATTATCATGACTATCAATAGTTTTGGTTTTAATATTGTACGCTCTTGCAATCTTAATAAAATCTGGAGAAGCTACACCAGAATCAATATCTACACATACATGCCTAGATTTTAACCAAGTTTTTTGAGTTTGCTTGATAAGACCATATGTCTTATTATTTAAAATGAAGATCTTAATTGGTAGATTTTGTAAAGCCAATGTACCTAACTCTTGTAGGTTCATATTGAAACCACCATCTCCAATTATACAAATAACATCGCTATTTGGCTTGGCAGCCTTTACACCAATTGATGCTGGGAACGCATACCCCATTGTTGAATGATTAAAATCTGAAAATAATGTTTGTTTAACCTTTGGCATATAACCTTGCATCGTCCAGACAAGTGTGGCCCCAGTATCAACAATTAAAATAGTGTTCTGTTTTGTAACCTTGGACAACGCCTCCATAAAGACATATGGATTTACAAATTCTTTTTCACTGTAGTATTTTGGTAGACAAATTGGATATTTTTTCTTCCAAATATTTATCCTATCTGTCCACAAGGATATATCTCCAGCAACAAAGTCTTCATTGATAACAGAATCAAAGAAACTTTTTAAATCAATATTAACTGGTATATCAATAACAACTCCATTTTCTTTATTAATTTCAGACTGTTCAATATCAACCATAACCTTAAGAGAATTGGTTGCAAAATTTGATGCATTATTGCCAGTAATAAGTGGGTTAAGCCTACAACCAAGGTTAATAAGTAAGTCACAACTTTGCGTTGCAAAATTACCTGGACGATTTGCAGATGTACCACAACTCCCCACTAGTTGATCAAAATCACTCTCAAACATATCAACTGTCGGCCATGAAGTAACACAAGGTATTTTTGATCTTCCAATAAAGTCTACAGCTTCTTTTTCCGCGTTAGCAAGTTTAACTCCAGAGCCCACAATTATTAAGGGTCGACTAGAGGATTTAATGGCATTTCTTATTTTTTCAATAACTGAAAGTGACAATACATTAGTATCTTTTTTCTTTAATGGATTAAAACCAACAAGAGTATCTGGATCAATTTCTGCTCTGAAAATTTCATCAGGTATATCTAGTAATACTGGTCCAGGCCTACCCTCTAATGACTCCCAACACAAGCGCTCTAGTTCATATTTTATTCTTGTTGGATCTTTCAAACAAACAGCGTATTTTACAAAACTATCAACTACTGTCACAACCTCCATCTCTTGAAATCCAATTTGTCTAACCTTTCTTTCATTTTTTAAATTTCCAGTTGAAGGCGCACCTGTTATATATAAAGCTGGAATTGAGTCATAATAAGCACATGCAATTCCTTGAATTAGATTAACAAACCCTGGGCCACTTGTCGCAATTGCTACACCTAGTTTTTTTGTAACTCTATAATATGCTTCTGCCGCTATTGATGCACCTTGCTCATTAACAAAAGGAATAAGATTAAAGCCATCTTTCTTGCTCAGACTATCCAGCAGATGCACTATGTAACCACCATTACCAACAAACGCATGGTCTGTCTTTTCTGATATAAAATCAGCAATATAGTCGGACATTTTCATAAGTAATTGCTAACCTTCTGATTCAATTATTATTGCATTTTTAAAAAATCAAAAACTATTTCGCAATACAAAGAGGCTTTTACAGCCACTAATTCCAAGTAAGCTTTTCATCAATTTGACCAGTTTTATACAAATGCTCTAAATGCTGTAATCTGTAAAATTCGCGTTGTTTAAATTTTGTTTGATTTAATTTCCATCGTACTAAGTCTTGAACTAGCCTTTTAATTCCTTTTTCTACAGTCCAACTTGCCTCGAACCCCGGCAGTGTTTCATGTATCTTATCAAAACAAACCCTGTAGGTTCTTTTGTCTACCCCATCCTGCACTTTACGATCTTTTACCAAATCATCCAAATCATCTATTGATGACTGACTTAATAGTTGAAGTTCACAACCGTCCACCTCTAATTGGATTATTTTTGCAATATCAATAATTTTAAAATTTGCATCATTTCTGCCAACATTAAAAATCATCAACTCACCTTGACTGTAATCCCAATCAATGCTACAACGAAATGATTCACAAACATCATCAATGTAGATATGTGGCCTCCATGCCTGTCCATCTGAATTTAAAATCACTTTTTTTTCTGCAACAGCCATTCCACACAGCATGTTAATCACTACATCAAATCTAACTCTTGGCGAGACCCCAAATACAGTACCAAAGCGCAATGCAATCGGAGAAAAGGTTTTATCAGCAAGCTTGGTTAAATCTTGCTCAATTTGTAATTTATTTACAGCGTATGGGGTAAGTGGGTTGGTAGGAGCGCTTTCGTCAAGCTGACTACCGTCACCACCATCGCCGTAGACCGAACAACTAGATGGGAATATATACCTAACTCCAAGCTTTTTACACATTTTGGCCACTTTGATTGCATAGTCACGAGTTGGATCATAAACCTCTTCATAACTTAAATTTCCAAAAGGATCATTTGATATACCAGCAAGCATCAATACAACGTCAAATTTATTAATATCTTCTTCTGTTATAGTTCTTGCCTCTTTGTCAATTACTGGAACTTTTTTTGGTGAATGAAGTACGCCATATTGAAAAAATCCAATATCAACACCAACGCAATAATATCCACGCTCTTGCAAATAATCCGTCAAAGAAGACCCTAAATACCCTTGAGAGCCAATTATTAATATTTTTTTTATTTTATTATTCATTTTATAGGTTTTCTTTAAAAATTACAGTATCAACACTCTAAAATCAAACAGTCTGATCATAGTAGGTTATTCTTGTGCCTGATGAATCTAAACCCACCTGGAAGTGAAATAAACCACTCAACGCATTAATAACTTTTTGCTGCTTATCAGGCTCAACATAAAACATTAAAAATCCACCGCCACCAGCACCTAACAGTTTACCACCAATAGCCCCTGCTTTTCTTGCTTTCTCATAATAAAGATCTATTTCATTAGAAGATATAATATCTGTCAAGCTTCTTTTTAACTTCCAATTTTCATGTAGAATTTCCCCTACTTGATTCAAGTTTTTTCCTGTCGATAAAGCATCTCTCATTGGATTGACTAAATTTTTCATTTTTATCAATACATCCATATTCTGTGCAGCTTGTTGATTTTGAACTTGTAGCACTTTACTTGCATCTCTCTTTTGTTTAGTATAGAAAAGAAGAAGGTTTTTTTCTAATTTATGATGAACATCTGAACTATAAAATACTGGCTCTACTTTAACTGTCTCATCTGCATTAAAAGTAAAAACATTTAAGTCGCCGTATGATGAGGCATAGTGATCTTGCTTTCCCATTACCCTTTTTAATTTCTCCACTTCAATGTCAGCCGCAACTTCTGCCAATGTATACTTTGTTGTTAGTTGACCTTTAAGTGCATACAAGGCATGCACAAGTCCGACTGCAAATGCACTTGACGACCCCAAACCTGTACCTGCAGGAATGTCTGCAAAAGTTGTGATTTCAATAGGGAAATCAATGTTCATAATTTTTAGTGCTTCCCGAACAATAGGATGCTCTATGTCTTCGATTCTGTTTCGAAATTCAACTTTACTCCAATTAACCCTATACTTGTATTCAACAATACCCATTTGCCTTTTTACAACAATATAGATATATTTGTCAATTGATGTACTGAGAACTTGGCCGGGCTCCTTGCTGTAAAAAGAGCGTAAATCCGTACCCCCACCAACAAAACTTACTCGAAATGGAGTACGTGATATAATCATATAATATTTCCTTTTGATAAAGAGTAGTGCTTCAGTATTACGCTCACAGCATCGGTCAAGGTTCTTGATGAATAGATTGGCCATTCTTCTTTTCTAAGGTTCTTTAACTTCACAACCTCCCCGATAAAAACTGAACTACATCCAGCTTTTTCAGCTGCCTGACAGTCTCTAGGATCATCTCCAATAAAAATTGACCTATCTAGTCTGAATAGATACTCTTTACTAGCCTGGAATAGCATACCTGGCTTCGGCTTTCTACAATCACAATTATCATTCCAATGATGTGGGCAAACATAAATATCTAAAATTTTAACACCGTCTTTTTGGATCTCACCTTTCATTTTATGATGAATTTTTTCCAATTCATCATAATCAAGCATGCCTCGCTCCAGTCCAGCTTGATTGCTAATCACAATGAATTCAAATCCTTTTTGGGCTAAAGTTTTCATAGCTTCACGAGTTTCATCGATCCAGCTAAAATATTCCCATTTAGTAACGTATCCCCCCCTTGGGGCTTTTTTATTTATCACACCATCCCTATCAATCAAAATTATCTTTTTAGGTTTAAGATACTCTTCGGTCTTTTTCCAACGCTCTGGGTCAGAAATACTGTGGTAGGCATCACGCTGAATCCATGCGCTTATTTGATGCTGAGCAGCCATCTTTTTTAGGATTGAAGAGAAGCTACATTCTGGTGTCTCATAAAAAGCCAAGGTTTGGTCTTTTTCCACAATCATATAGCCTATCTCTACATAATCTAAACTTTTATCAGATCTATTATTATTGTATTTCTGGACAATGCCTGCTTTATTTAGATTAATATTCCCAGGTTTTTTGGGTGCAATCATAAAAGTTAAAGAGCTTTGGTTCTTTTCATGAAGTGCAATAACCTTATCTAATGGAAAAGGGGTGAAGTTATCAGAGTATAAAAGCAAGAATTGATCATCTATTTCTGCTCTAGCCTCCCATATTCTTTTTCCTGTATCCCATTCTACTGGACCTTTAGAATAGTGAATCTCCCATCCCCAGAAACTACCATCTCCAAAATAACTCTCTATCTTTTCTGCAAGATACCCTGTGAGTAAAACAAAGCGATTAATTTTCTGCTCATACAGTTGTTGTAGCAAGTGCCATAAAAAAGGCTTGCCATTGCATAATACCATTGGTTTTGGCGTATGATTCGTGTATGGTCGTAAACGCGTACCAAGCCCCCCACAGAGAATAACAGCTTGCTTTAGCTTACTCACTTACAGTTTAACCATTGCCATGTTTTTTCAATTCCATCTACTAATGAAGTGGCTGACTTCCAATCTAAATATTTTTTTGATTGAGTGGAGTCTGCCCAAAAGTCAATATCGCAACTAGTACCTTTAGATCTACTACCCATCTCTTGTGTTAATGTCTCTGTCCCTAAAACAATCTTTTCTGCTATACGGCATACCTCTAGTACAGGCGTTGAAACTCCGGACCCTAAATTATAAATCATTGAGTTATTGTTAACTAACACCGCTTTTGAGAATGCATTAGCAACATCATCTACATATATAAAATCATTAGCATTTTTTGGAGTTCGTAGTTCTGGCAACCTCCCTTGCTTTAAATTTGTCAGAATAAATGGAATCAATGATTCTGATCGTTGAAGAGGGCCATAAACATAAAATATTCGCATCCATAATAGCTGAATGTCTTTTTGTTTGCACATCATACGTAACCACGAATATAATGCATGCTTTGCCCAGGTAAAATAATCTCTTACTTCACCCTGTGTCACTTCTGAACACTCTCCTTGTAACTGATTTAATTCAAAACAACTCCCAGAAACAATAATCTTTTTACATGTTGCTAATTCTATTACAAATGAGATAAAATCTAGCGATTGATCTAGATTAATTCTAGATTTTTTAAGAGAAAAATTTGGTATATCCTGCCATGCCAAATGAATTAATACCTCTGGGGAAAATTCCTTTACTGCGTTTGCATATGACCCAGGTAAAGATAGGTCACACCCTAGCCACTCTATACCGCCCTCTCTCTTTGTTGGTGCGCTACGAGAAAGAGCTAAAACCTGGTACCCCTTACGATTTAATTTCTCTAATAATGGCACTCCTATAAAACCAGTTGCACCTGTCACTAACACCCTCATTTTTTATAATCTGGATGATTTAAATCTTTTTCAGAAATGACAGTGGGCTCTGTTGGCCATTCAAATTTGAAAGCTGGATCATTGTACCTAATTCCACGCTCAGCCTCTGGCATATAAGGTTGTGAGCAATAATAATGAATTAAACAATTATCTTCCATTGTTAAAAATGCATTTGCACATCCAGGTGCAATGTGGATACTATATCTATTTTTTTCATTTAATTCTATAGATATCCACTGCATATAGGTCGGTGACTGAGGACGAACATCGACAATAATATCATATATGCTTCCTTTTAAACATGATAATGTTTTCCCCTCTCCATATGGAGGTACTTGATAATGAAATCCTCTTAAGGTATGTGCATATCTATTTTCGGAGACATTACTTTGTCGAACATCTGTAACAATACTGTGTTCCGCAAATTCCCGGTCACAAAAGTGCCTCCTAAAGACGCCTCGATCATCTGAAAAAGGTTCTGGCTCGATTATATATACGCCCGCAAGTTTTTGTTCATAAAATTTCATTATTTGCTACCCTTAACGTGTCATTAATAATACCGTTGTCTTTTAGATAAGCGATCTGTTGAAGTCGTATAGTTTCCTTTCCTCTAAACTGCTTTTCTGTAAAACCTATTCTATCAAACATTTCAACCAATTCTTTTCCTCCCATATCAAGATCCCATTCTGGCTTATAGTGGTCTTTTAATTCTGTCAATATTCTTTTAAAGCTTACCCTATAGGTTCTTGGATCTGAATGTTCTCCAGTAAAAATTAACTCACTTCCAGGGACAGATCTTTGGGCGGCCTCTGCAATATCACGTACTGTAAAGTTGCCATCTGGTATACCAACATTAAAAGCCCTTCCAGAAACTAGCGCAGCTGGCGCTTCCAACCCTGCAATAAAAGCCGAACAAACATCTTTAATATGCACTACAGGCCTCCAAGGCGACCCATCACTCATAATCTCAATTTTTCCAGTGGTGTAAGCACAAGCAACAAGATTATTAAAGACGATATCACAACGCAACCTAGGGCTTGCACCAAAAACTGTCGATGGCCTTAAACTTGTTACTACAAAATCATCTGTTGACATGCCATGTAGTTGCTGTTCAGCATTCCACTTTGCAATTGCGTAAGCTGTTACTGGATTCTTCTCACTATCATCCTCATCTAGCTCAGTAGTTGTATTGGATACACCATACATGCTTTGTGAAGATGCATACACAAAGCGGGAGATTCCTACATCTTTTGCCATCTCTGCAAGGCGAATTGTGCCATTACAATTTATATCTTCTGTTAATTTAGGGGAAAACTCACCTAAAGGATCATTCGACAATCCAGCAAGGTGGATTATAGCATCCACCCCCTTTAAGTCTTCTCTTGTAATATCTCGGATATCTTTTGTTATTTTCAGATAATCTTCGTCAAACTGTTCTAGTAAGTTTTCTGAGAAGTAGCCAGAGTCATAACCAACAACCTTATAACCTTTCTCTTTCAATATAGGTACAAGAACAGACCCTATATATCCCCTTTCACCCGTTACCATTACTTTCACTGTATTTACTCCTTACTCTTAATTGTACTATTTTTTGCTTCAATTAAATAATCTACTACTGAAAGCAACCATGTCTGATGCGTTATTTCAACTATATTGTAGCTTTCACTATCAACCCATAAATTAACATCGCCCATTTCTCTTAACGGGTTATTCTTCATAAATCCAGATAGTGTTATTATTGAAAGCCCCATTTCCTTAGATTTTATCGCGCAATTTATTATATTTTTTGAATGTCCGCTACTACTAATCAGAATAACTAAATCATTTTTTTCTGCATAATACTCTATCGCTTTTTTAGCCCAATTTTCATAACCATAATCATTGGAGAGGCATGTTAACAAGCTAGATTCATTAAAATTAATCGCTCTTATGCCTGCTGCCTTTGTTAAATCTATAGTTACATGGCTAGCTATTGCTGCACTACCACCGTTACCAATAATTATTACTTTTCCAGAATTATTGTTAGTATCTTTAACATACGACGCAACATTAAGTAATAAATCACTGTTTATACTGCCCACCTTATTGTTTAATAATTCATAATAAGAATTAAAAAAATTTGTACTTCTCATATATTTACCCTTTTATTACATCCTTCAATTTTTAACACCACCCTCTATTTAAAGCTGTTCGGACGAGATTAATTATACTTTTATTGGCTTAGTCCAAGTATAAATAACACAACCTTCTTGTTGTTTTAATATTTGAATTTGTTTACTAATACTGGAAATTTTGCAATTCAGTGTTTGACAAAGTTTATTATTAGATAAGCTCATATCTTTTGGTCTTTTTACTAGATCTGACTTATGACTAATACTAACTGCGTTAATTAAACTAACATCTAAATTAAAACAATTGGCAAGTTTGATACCGAACTCATACTTAGATACACGCTCACTACTGACTACATTGAAAACACCTATGGCACCTGCATCAATCAGCTGATGTGTTCTTTTGGACAATTCATCTATCAAGATTGGGGTAAAGAAAACATCTGAAAACAAATCAACTTGTTCATTATTTTTTAATTTATTTAGGATAAAGTCACTAAAAGATTGCCGATACTTTGTGCCCCATCCGTAAAAATTGGTGCGAATAACTAATGCATCTTTGCAATTTTCTAGAACCTCTTGCTCACCTAACAATTTACTTTTAGCGTAATTGTTAACTGGATTAGCAACCCTAGCTGTTGAAATATCTATATCTAAAGATCTACGCATTAAAAACATTTCCATAATACGTTTACTTGCGCCCATCATGTTGATTGGATTGGCAGCTTTATCAGTACTAACGCAAAAGTATTTTTTTGTGCCATTTTCAATTGACTGCTTAATAGTTTTATCTGTATTCAAAATATTTACGTCAATCATTCTCATTAGTGTAAATGGATCTTCTTCACTACGAACATGCTTTAAAGCTGAAAGATTTAATACGTAATCATACTTTCCATCATACTTAATAAAAGCATCGTATTCTAAAGATCCCACGTCCAGTGAAAAGGTTTTAAATTCGCCTTCTATATAGCCTAAAGAGCTTCTAATGTCCCTTACCAATTCAGTAAGATTGTTCTCATTAATATCCACTACATGAAGCTTACTCGGATTACGCCAAAAAATCTCTTTAACAACTGCTTGTCCAATTGAGCCTGCGCCACCTATCACTAAGAAGCGTGATTTAGCCACAATATTATTAATATTTACATTATTTTTTACAATATCAAAGTCAAAAAGCTTTCTTTTTCTGTCTATTAGGTTTAATATTTTATTCATTTGCTTGAATGTTTTTAATGTTTTTAATGTTTTTAATGTTAATAATTTCATCATAAGTACCTGTACTTATAGTGAAGTTTTTATCCAGCTTAACAATCTGATCACATCCTTTTAAAGTGGTTAATCTGTGTGCAATAATAAGTATGGTTAATTCTCCATTCAGTGCATCTATAGCTCCCATTACCTCCTTCTCTGTTTCACTATCCAATGCACTAGTAGCCTCATCAAGTATTAGTACACTAACTTGCTTATAAAGTGCTCTTGCGATACCGATTCTTTGGCGCTGTCCGCCTGATAGGCGAACCCCTCTCTCTCCTATAGAGGTGCTATAACCATCCTTCCACCCTTCAATTAACTCTGAAATTTTCGCCTGTCTAGCTACCTTCTTTACTTTTTGATGATCAATGTCCTCTTTGGGAATACCAAAAGCAATATTTTCTTCTATAGTGCTATCTGAAAGATAAATATTTTGTGGAACATGGGCAATATTCGCCTGCCATACGTTACGATTTTGATTATCAAGTACTTTGTTATCAATTATCAGTTCACCATCAGTTGGAATAAGTAGCCCCATAATAATATCAAGCAGCGTACTTTTGCCACTTCCAGTTAATCCTATAAATCCGATACACCTCCCTTTGGTTAAGGATAGGTTGATATTTTTTAATATCCATGGGGTGTCTTTTGTATACCTAAAGCTGATATTTGTTAACTCGATACTCTTTTCAAATAAAACAGGGGTGGCTACTATCTTTTCAACAAGTGGCTGGTCTAACAAATATAGCACATCTGTAAGGGATGCATTTGAGCCTTTAATTCGACTATACGCACTATAAGCCAGCTGCAATGCTGGTAATAGCTTTTGTGCACCCAGTGCGAGTACGCCCAATGTAGGAATTGTCATACTTTCAGTCCCTCCTTTTTGAATGGAGATATAAGCAAGTATGGCGATTAATGCCATACTAATTGCCTCCATTGCATATCGAGGACTTCCAATGATAAATTGGTTATTACCATATGCTCGACTTAGTGGCAGACTGGCATTACGATAAAGATTACAGTAAAATTGCTGACTTCCATCAATGAGTACATCACGAATTCCACCCAATCCCTCTTGTAGAGATTTAATCATTTGAGTAGATTGATCAGCAATGATTTGGCTATTTTTTTGAAGCTGTATTCTGGTGTAAAAAACAATCCCCAAATAAAAAAAACCAAACCCGATAAATGCTGACAATGACAAAATAGGATTAATAGCAAATAACACGACCATAATACTAATAATTAGCATTATTGAACTAATAAAATTTAGAGCTGGCGTCAATACTCCCCCAATCACTGTATTTGTTTTAGTCATAATTCCATTAATTACTTCACTACTATTGCGTGCAATATGGACCTCATACCCCTGGTAAAGGGTTCTACGGTAAATATCAATACTGAGATCTGCCCATATTGCAAAAGAAAGTCTGGTCATTATATAAAGCAGGATGAGGCGAACAACCCCGGAAAATATTACAGCAATTACAAATATAATTGTTATTGGAAATATCAACTGATTTGGACTGGCCAGCTCTAAGACTTGAATTAAGGGTAGCATAAACGGATGCTGGTAAATTTGCTCTGGCGCTGTTAACACTCCCAAAAACGGTAGTAATGCGCCCAAACTTACAACTTCAATCAATGATGCGATAATCATCAAAAATAGCAACAACCAAAACTGTTTTTGACGGCGTTTGGAAAGGTGTTCCCACAGGGATTTTAATGGTGTAGTTTTATTAATATTCATTTTTTTTAAATTCTGACTTAAGATAACCTTTCATAATTAAACCTAAAATCATATTCCTTTAGGTTGCATAAATCAAACTTTTTTTATTAATGCCTTTAAAATTCACTGATCTTATTTAGCATAACCCCCAGAATTATCTAATTCTGGGCACCTCCTCTCACAAGTTTACCCTTACCTTGGTACGCTCTAAGTGTAGTGGTCCGTTAATCTTAGACACATTTCAAGCCACTTTTTCCAATTCAGCCATCTTCTGAGCGGGTGTCATAT
>ENA-OREN01003073-OREN01003073.1-marine-metagenome-genome-assembly--contig:-NODE-3073-length-15965-cov-4.439703_pt1 | contig 15965 bp, 15 predicted proteins | sample MGYA00248624_ERZ508555 | MGnify/ENA primary metagenome ERZ508555 (study PRJEB26222, sample SAMN06267773) | marine metagenome | isolation source: Saanich Inlet, British Columbia, Canada | place...
GGCGACCTGGCCATGGCCAGCGAGCCGTGGAACATGGACGAGGTGGACGACCATGCGTACGAGAACCAGCACTGCCAGCACCTGGTGCGGGCCACCATGGGCGACCGGGTGGGGATCGGGATCCTCGAACAGCTCTGCGTCGGCCCGTACAGGCCCTATGGCATGGAGGGCTTCATGGCGCGTCCCGGCTGACCCCGGTTCAACCGGCCGGAGCGTCGCGTCGGTTCCGCCGACCCGACCTGACCGGCCTGGGCTGGGGTGCCGACGATGAGTCGAAACGCCGGTACCACAAACGGAACCCGGGCAGTGTGCCGACCGCGCCGGAAACAGGGCCATCAGAAGCAGCGACGGTGACCGCCGCCGTGCTGGCAGAACGCACCTGCACGGCGAAACCGTCGACCGGCGTCACGTACACCACGTGGGTGGTCCCGCCAGGGTGACGGTGCTCGACGGTGCCCGGGCCGTGGACTATGACCGTGGACCCGTCGCTGCCGTTGGCCGACCACCTGTCGCCACTGGCCGTCCCGCCAGCGACCCCGGCGGCTAGCAGGAGGTCGACGATCACATCCTCGGGGTGGCCCTCACACCTCTCCACCCGGTAATCCATGCCCCCGGTGGAGGCCAGGCCCGGTGGGCCGACAGCGGGCACCTCACCGTCCCGGCCGTTGAAAATGGCGACGCGGTCGCCCACGCCCCGGCGCATCACATTCTGCAGGTAATGGCTTTGGTCCCGGCCCAGTGTGAAACCAGCACCGGTTGCGAGATCGTCCTCGACGAACAGACGAATACGGGTGAAATCTGCCGGGTTATCGGACATCGGGTAAATCCGGGATTGGGGACGCGGCCCCGTCTGGGCTAACAATGCGACATGGACGACGCACCCGATCATAACGCCAGTGACATCCCGCGCGGCAACTGGCTTGACCGCTACACGCCACCCGGCACGCGCCCCTATGCACGGCTGATGCGTCTCGACCGGCCGATCGGCACCTGGCTGTTGCTGTTGCCGGGCTGGTGGGCGCTGGCGATCCCGGCCGCCCCCGGCAGCTGGCCCAACCCTCTTTGGGTCGTCCTGTTCGGGGTCGGCGCGATCCTGATGCGCGGCGCCGGCTGCGTCATCAATGATGTCTTCGACCGCGACTTCGACGCGCGCGTCGCACGCACGGCCGACCGGCCGCTGGCCAGCGGTGCCATCGGCACACGTGGCGCCCTGGCGTTCCTCGCCCTCCTGCTCGCGGTCAGCTTCGTGATCCTCGTGCAGTTCAATCTGTTCGCGATTGCCATCGGCGCACTCAGCCTGGTCCTCGTCGTCCCCTACCCGCTGATGAAGCGCATCACCTGGTGGCCCCAGGCCTGGTTGGGCCTGACATTCAACTGGGGCGCGCTGCTGGGCTGGGCCGTGGTCCGCGGCGATCTCGATCCGGCCGCGTTCGTACTGTATGCCGCCGGGTTCTTCTGGACCCTGGGCTACGACACGATCTACGCCCATCAGGACAAGGAAGACGACGCGCTGGTCGGCATCAAGTCGACCGCGCGTTTGCTTGGTGCAAACTCGCGTCCGTGGATCGCGGGATTCTATATCGTGACCATCGCGCTTCTGGCCGTTACCGGCTGGATGGAAGCGCTGGCATGGCCGTTCTGGGCCGGGCTTACGCTCGGTGCGGCGCACCTCGCCTGGCAGACCCTCACGATCGATTTCGACGACGCAAAGGACTGCCTGGCAAAGTTCCGCGCCAATCGGGACTTCGGGCTGATTATTTTCGCAGCCGCGATCGCCGGCCGGTTGTTGGCCTGAGCGTTACGCTGTCGCCGCCGGGGTCATGATCGAGATTTCGGCCCCCTGGGGGTCGCGAAGGGTACAAATTCGGCCCACGCCAGGCACGTCAAACGGCTCCATCAGGACTTCCGCGCCACTCGCCTTGGCCTCCGCCACTGCTGCGTCAACATCATCGACCGCAATATAGGCCCGCCAGTATGGCGGCGTGCCCTCGGGTGCCCCCTCGGGCATACCCATGATTCCGCCCGCCGGGGCCTCTCCCAGCATGGCGACATGATAGGTGCCGCCATTCTCCATGGGCATCTCGCTGAAGCTCCAGCCGCCGAGATTGCCGTAGAACGCCTTGGCGCCCTCAATGTCCGTGGTGGACAATTCATTCCAGTAGAACGTGCCGTGATCTGCCATTGCAGCCTCCTTATATTTAACCTATTGGTTAATTATAACATGTCTCTGTGGCATGCAAACGGAAGTGCAGGTCAGACCGCCTCAACTTTATGCGAGGCGTGCGCCACCGGAACCGCCGCAGACTGCAAATGGCGGACCCGTGAGGCACGGATATCCGGATCGTCGATATGCGCACGCACGAACGCCGCCAGGTCTTCGTCGGGCGCAATCCGATCCCGCATCAGGGCCAACGCCTCGCGCTGGGACAAGGCTGCATACTGCCGTCCCTCGGCGGCGACCGCAGACAGCGCGAACGGCGTTCCGTCATCCCCCACATGACCGCGAAAGCTGAGATAGGCCCAGGCGGCGTCGATGGTCTCGCCGCCATCCAGATCAAGGGTCAGGCCCTCGAGCCGGGCGAAATGATAGTGCTCGATCTCGGTCGGATGCATGACCGCCAGCTCGGCATCGCTCAGCCATGTCACCGCGACCGCCACACGCGTCCCCGGCACATGGCGCAGCGCGGCAGGCAGTGCCCCGTAGCCCGCGAAATGCGCGGCGAAGACAACGTCATGATCATCGAGCCAGGCCCGCTGCACCGGGATCGGTGCATGGTCGGTGCCGTATTTCTGGCGCAGCCTCAGGGGCGACTGGTTCGATCCATAACCAATGACCGGCCGGCGGCCGATGGTGTGCGCGGCATCGAACGGCGCCGCCTCACCCTCGATGAAGGTGAAAGAGTGCGCGGTGATGTCGTACGGATAGCCGACGGCGCGCATCAGGACGGGGTCGGTCTCAAAAGGGTCGGTTGTCATGGGTCCATTCTCCTGCGCCGCAGCGCTGCCTGCAAGCCAACGTCACCACGCAGGTGGTTCTTGACGCGCGGGCGCCAGAACGGTCTAAGTCCAGCGCCATGCCATATGCCAGCCTACGCGAATTTGTCGATCGTCTGGAACGCGAGGGCCGCCTCGTCCGGGTGAGCCATCCGGTCGCCGCGAACCTTGAGATGACCGAGATCCAGACCCGCCTGCTCGCCGAGGGTGGGCCGGCAGTGCTGTTCGAAAACGTCATCGCAGACGACGGGACGCCCAGCCCGATCCCGGTGCTCGCCAACCTGTTCGGCACGGTCGAACGGGTTGCCTGGGGCATGGATCGCGAGCCGGACCAGCTGCGCGAAGTGGGCGAGACCCTCGCCTTCCTGCGCCAGCCCGAACCGCCCGACGGCCTGCGCGATGCCTGGGACAAGCTTCCATTACTCCGCACCGTGATGGCGATGCGGCCCAAGACCGTCTCCTCGGGGCCTGTGCACGAGGTTGTGTGGACCGGCGACGATATCGATCTCGGCAAGCTGCCGATCCAGACCTGCTGGCCCGGCGAACCCGCGCCCCTGATCACATGGCCGCTGATCGTCACCCAGGGTCCCGACCCGGAGGGCAAGCGCGAAGACGCATTCAACCTCGGCATCTACCGGATGCAGGTGACGGGGCCCAAATCGACCTACATGCGCTGGCTCAAGCATCGCGGCGGCGCACAGCACCACGCCCGCTGGAAGGCCGAGCGCCCCGAGCCGCTGCCGGCGGCAGCGGTCATCGGTGCCGACCCGGGCACGATCATCGCCGCCGTCACGCCGGTCCCCGACAATCTGTCGGAATACCAGTTCGCAGGCCTGCTGCGCGGCAAACGGCTGGAGTTGGTGGACTGCAAGACCGTCCCGCTCAAGGTGCCCGCCTCAGCCGAGATCGTCATCGAGGGCCATGTCTCCCTCGACGAATATGGCGACGAGGGGCCCTACGGCGATCACACCGGCTACTACAATTCCGTCGAGCAGTTCCCGGTCTTCCATGTCAGCGCGATCACCATGCGCCGCGACCCGATCTATCTCTCGACCTTCACCGGCCGCCCGCCCGACGAACCCTCGGTCCTGGGAGAAGCGCTGAACGACGTGTTCGTGCCACTCCTGCGCCAGGCCTTCCCCGAGATCACCGACTTCTGGCTGCCGCCGGAGGGTTGCTCCTACCGGATCGCCGTCGTGTCCATGCGCAAGGCCTATCCCGGTCATGCCAAGCGGGTGATGATGGGCGTGTGGTCCTATCTGCGGCAGTTCATGTACACGAAGTGGGTGATCGTCGTGGACGACGACATCAACGTGCGCGACTGGAAGGACGTAATGTGGGCGGTCTCGACCCGCATGGATCCGGCCCGCGACATCACGCTGGTGGAGAATACGCCGATCGACTATCTCGACTTCGCCTCACCGTCGCCCAGCCTCGGCAGCAAGATCGGGCTCGATGCCACCAACAAAATTCCACCCGAGACCGACCGCGAATGGGGCAGCCAGATCCGCATGGATGATGATGTGGTCGAAAAAGTCTCGACGATGTGGAACGATTTGGGACTGCCCGGGTCGGGCAAGCCGATCTGGAAATAGCGCTGCCGCGTCCGGTAGCCGTTCAGACAGAGGACAAGACCATGGAAGCGATTGTGGCCGTCGCGCCCGTTAACACGATGCTCATTGCGGCGTTGCTGGGGCTGATGAAATTGGCGCTGGGCATCAGCGTCACCAAGTACCGGTTTCAACACAAGATCATGTGGGGCGACGCCAGCGATGACCGCATGGCACGGCGTATCCGCGCCCATGCCAACTTCACCGAATGGGTGCCAGGGACTCTGATCCTGCTGGGGCTCATCGAGATGATGGGCATCTCGCCGATCATCGTCGCCATTCTCGGTATAATGCTCATCATCGCCCGCACGCTGCACGCACTGGGTCTCATGGGGAACGCCGAATCGTTCAACCGGGCCACCGGCATCGTGATCAACTGGGCGACCCTCGGCCTTGCATCCCTCATCGGGATCGTCGAGTTTTTCTATCCCGGCACTTTCTAGGCGTCGGCCCTTCAACCCAAGTACAGGACGCGCGGCGACGCGAACAAGATCATGTCCGATTCCCAGTCTGATTCCATGTCCGCCGATGACCGCGACCGCCTGGCCACATTGATCGCCGAAGCCACCCGGCTTGGTGCCGATGCGGCGGACGCCGTGCTGATCCGCTCCACGTCGATTTCCCACGCCCAGCGGCTGGGAGAGATCGAGCAGCTGGAGCGCCAGGAAAGCTTCGATCTGGGTTTGCGTGTTTTTCACGGACAGAAGCAGGCGATCGTCTCGTCGACGGATTTCTCGAAGGACGCCCTGTCGGAGCTGGTCGACCGTGCCCTCGCCATGGCCGCGGCCGTGCCCGACGACCCGTGGTGTGGCCTGGCCGACCCGGACCAACTGGCCACAGACATTCCCGACCTCGACATGGTCGATGCCGCCGAGCCCAGCAGCGAGACCCTCGTCGAAATGGCGCGCGTCTGCGAAGACGCCGCCCGCGCCGTCAGCGGTGTCACCAATTCCGACGGGGCCCAGGCCAGTTGGAGCCACACCGGTGTGTGCCTCGCGGCGAGCAACGGGTTTTCCGGTGACTATGCGCGGACCGATTCCGGCGTCGGCGTCTCCGTCATCGCCGGCGAAGGTGCCGGCATGGAATCCGAGTATGACTTCGCGCACGCGGTCCATTTCGGCGATCTCGAAGATCCCGCGGATGTGGGGCGGCGGGCCGGCGAAAAGGCCGCGGCACGCATTGGTGCGCGCCGCATGCCGACCGCCGAGGTGCCGGTCATATTCGATCCCCGCGTGGCTGGCGGGCTGCTCGGGCATCTCACCGGTGCCATCACCGGCCCGGCGATTGCGCGCGGGACGAGCTTCCTCAAGGATCGGCTCGGCGACCAGCTCTTCGCCGCCGACATCGAGATCGTCGACGATCCCCACCGCAAGCGCGGTTTGCGCTCCAAGCCCTTCGATGCCGAGGGAATCGCAAATTCGAAGCGCTCGATCGTCAAGGACGGCGTCCTGACGACCTGGCTGCTGGATCTCGCCTCGGCCAAACAACTCGGCCTCGAGACCACGGGTCATGCCGGGCGCGGCACTTCAGGCCCGCCCTCGCCGGGACCGTCGAACTTGTATCTGACACCCGGGACCCTGTCTCCGGCAGAGCTGATGGCCGACATCGAGGCCGGGCTCTACATCACCTCGCTGATGGGCATGGGCGTGAACGGCGTGACCGGGGACTACAGCCGGGGCGCGTCGGGATTCTGGATCGAAAACGGCGAAATCACCTTCCCGGTGACCGAGCTGACGATCGCCGGGAACCTCAACCAGATGTTCGCGGGCATGTCCCGGGCGAATGATCTCGCATTCCGCTTCGGCACCAACAGCCCCACCGTGCGCATCGACGGCCTGATCGTGGCCGGCGGCGGCGAATAGGGCGACTTCTCTACGCCCGCGACATCTCGTGGTTTGAGACATCCCCTGACCGACAATCTTGACTTGGCTCGGACAGATTCCAGTTTAGTCAGCGCGACTGGCTTGAATCTGTCGAATAGACATAAATCAAGATGTCGTCGAAAATGTATCGGCAATGTGGGTCGACCCGGGCTTGCCCGGTTCGAGAAAGCCGATTTCGAAACAGGGGTCACGCAATCCGTTGGCTCCGAATTGAGGGGGTAATCATGGAAAATATCGCAGCAGTAGCACCAATCATTACGCTGTTCGTCTCATCCTTGCTGGTGTTGATGAAGCTCGTTCTCGGCCTTCGGGTCAGCATGTATCGCAACAAGTCCAACATATCCTGGGGCGACAACGGCGACGACCAGCTTATTCGCCGCATCCGTGCGCATGCCAACCATTCGGAATGGGTCCCCGCGACCATGATTATTCTGGGGCTGGTCGAAATGGTCGGCGTGCACCCCATTATTGTCGGTGTGCTCGGTGCGATCGTCGTGATCGCGCGCAGCCTTCACGCCATTGGCCTGATGGGCAATGCCGAGAGCTTCAACCGTGCCGCGGGTATCGCAATGAACTGGATCGTCCTGTTGCTGGCATCGATCATCGGCATCACCGAGTTTTTCGCGCCCGGCAGCTTCTAACCGGAGCTCCACCGCGCCGAGCAAAAGGCAGGCGGCTGCGCGCCGGAGGCCGACTTCAGACGCGCAGCGGCGCCGGCTCGTCGGCCGGCGGATCGACCTCGAAGGCGTTCGCCGTGCAACAAGTCATGACGAACTGGCCCGAGGCCGCGACCAGACCGATAAGATCGGTCTCGCCCATCACGCCCTCTGCCGCGGCGTAGGCCCCGTCGCCGAGCTTGTTTGATTCCATGAGCTCGCGGGCGACCTCGTAGCAGGTGCGCTCGCGGGCATCGGCCAGGTCGGGAACGTCGCGGGCATTGATCGCATCGACGATCTCCCGGTCGATACCGACCTTCAGCGCATTGCGCGACTGGGCGAACCACGGGTAACGGGCGTTCCAGTGGCGGGCGACGACCATGAACACGATCAACCGTTCGCGCTCACTGAGCGGCCCGGCGCCGAGGCTGTCGCGCATGTCCTGGGCCTTTTGAAACAGGTCGGGAATGCGGATATAGGCGTAGAACGGCCCACCGACGGGACCACCGCTTTCCTTGGCGGCGTCATGGACCTTGGCCTGCTCGGCATTCATGTCCGCCCGGTCGATAATCTCGATACGCGTCATATCTGTTTTTCCTCCACGACGGCTTCTGCACCACGGCGGCGCGGTCGGGTTCACCCGCCCTTGCGCACGACCATCCACATATTGTCACTCAGCGGGAACCGGTCGAAGAATCCGAACCCGACTGTGCTGAACCCCGCGTCCGCGACCATCGCGCGCAGGCTCGCAGGGGTGAAATGATTGACATGCCCGGGGAACCGAAAGCCGCACCAGCGCGACCCCATGACCCGCCGATTGATGCTTGAGAAGTTCGGCACCTTGATGATCGCCACGCCACCCGACTTGAGCACGCGCGCCGCATGCGACAGCAACTCGACGGGCTTGTGTTCATGTTCGAGGAAGGAGCGCATGAGAACGCCGCTTGCGGTAGCGGCCTCGTAACTCGCAAGGCCTTCGACCGCGGGCAGGTTGATGATGCTGCCGCCACGGGCTGCCAGCAGGCCCTGCGCCTCTTCCGCCAGCGCCTTGGAGATTTCGATCCCGCTGGTTTCATAGTGCGTGGGCAACGACAGCAAACGATCCGCGTTGCCGCAGCCGACATCGATCACCAGGCCCGGCGGCACCCACTTGTTGATGCGTTTGACCAGCTTGTCCGGCTTGCGGACGGCCCAGCGATAGAATTTCCGCCAGGCGCGCGAAATCGCGTAGGCCAGGGGATACTCCTTGCGCATCCGAACCTTGCGGTCGCCATGGTTCTTCTCCCAGGCGAACGCCACCTTGAAATCCGCGTAATCCGGGGGGTTTTCAAGATAAACGAACCCGCAAGCGCCGCATTTACGGAGCTTCCAGTCCTGCCATGAATAGCCGAGCGCAGGCCGGCTCGAATTGTCGGTTTCGCAATTCGGGCAGTTCCTGTGTAGAAGTTCGCCAAGATTCTCGGCTGCGGACATGGATTCCCTCGCTGATCGCACCCTTCGCAATCACGCTAGCATTACCATCGCAGCAAGAATCGCAACAGACTTGTCTGGTACGGGCCGACGCACAGTGAATTGAGCCATGTTAAGCTTGCATCGACAACGGCGCATATGGCTCGATTCGGCGCGCGATCAACGGAGGCGGCGTTAACCGCAACATGCAGGATTCCCCGCAGATTTCCCGAACGGACAGCACTGGCCACCTGATCGGCCGGATGTGGCGCGACTGGATGAGCGCCTACAAGCCCCGGGTCGCCATGGCAGTGGCGCTGATGATCGTCGTGGCCGCCGCATCCGCCGCCTATCCCAAACTGATCGAAACCTCCGTCGATATGCTGGAGGCCAAGAACGCGAATGTGGTCTGGATGATGCCGCTGGCGATCATCCTGGTGACATTCATCAAGGGGATTGCATCGTACGGACAAAGCGTCCTGAGCCAGTCGGTGGCCTTGCGGGTCATCAACGCGATCCAGAAGGCCATGTTTGCCCACCTGATGGCGGCCGACTTGCAGGCCCATCATGAGACATCGACCGGCAAGCTCATCTCGCGCTTCACCAACGATGTGAACCTGATGCGCGACGCGCTGTCGCGAACGCTGACGGCCATGGCGCGCGATTTCGTCACCGCCGCTGCACTGATCGGGATGATGTTCTATCTCGACTGGCTGCTCGCCATCATCGTTCTCGTTACCTTCCCGCTGGCTGGCCGGCCGATCATCCGTATCGGACGACGCCTGCGCCGAGCGTCTTCCAATGCCCAGACGGGCATGGGTGATCTGACATCCAACCTGGAGCAGGCATTTTCGGGCATTCGCCTGATCAAGTCATATCGGATGGAGGAATACGAGCGCGCGCGCGCGAATGATCTCTTCGACCATATCTACTACCTGGTCATGAAAACGGTGAAGGGCCGCGCCCGCACCTATCCGTTCCTCGAGACGATCGGCGGCTCCTCGGTCGCCGCCGTCCTGGCCTATGGGGGGTGGCGGATTTTGTCCGGCACCGGCACGCTGGGTGAGTTCGTTGGCTTCCTGGCGGCCGTGATTTTGGCCTACCAGCCGATCCGTAGCCTCGGAAACCTCAACTCTGCGCTGCAAGAAGGTTTGGCGGCCGTCCAGCGCAGCTTCGATCTGCTCGACAGCCATGCCCGTATCGTCGACGCTCCCAACGCACGCGACCTCGTCCTGAAGGGCGGCAGCGTGTCCTTCGAGAAGGTGACCTTTGCTTACGCGCGGGACAAAACGGCCCTCAACGCGGTGGACTTGCGGATCCCGGCAGGCCAGAGCGTGGCACTGGTTGGCCCCAGCGGCGCCGGCAAGTCCACGGTCATGAACCTGCTGCTCCGCTTCAACGACGTCGACTCCGGTACCGTCGCCATCGACGGACAGGATGTGCGCACCCTGACAATGGCCAGCCTGCGCGACAGCATCGCGCTCGTCAGCCAGGACATTACCCTGTTCAACGATACCGTCGCCGCCAACATCCGCTTCGGTCGGCCTGACGCCACCGACGCGCAAGTGATCGCAGCCGCCCGCGACGCTGCGGCCCATGATTTCGTCTCGGCGCTGCCGGATGGCTACGACACAATGGTGGGGAATCGCGGCTCGTCCCTGTCCGGCGGCGAACGCCAACGCATCGCCATCGCGCGCGCGATGCTCAAGGACGCGCCCATTCTCCTGCTCGACGAAGCAACGAGCGCGCTGGATGCGGAGTCCGAACAGCAGGTGCAGATTGCGCTCGAGCGGCTGACTGCAAACCGGACGACCCTGGTTGTTGCCCACCGCCTCGCAACAGTCATGAACGCAGACCAGATTCTGGTGATGGACGATGGGCGGGTCGTGGAAACCGGCACGCATGGCGAACTCCAGGAACGAGATGGCCTCTATGCAAGGCTGAGCCGGCTTCAGTTTCGTGAGCCCGGCGCCATATCAACCAAGGACGACGGCACCGCGGCGGACGCCGAACGCGCGCACGGATGATTGCGGACAATCCGCCCGCGAACAGGGGCAACGCCACGTTTGCCAGCAGCCTGTATCGCGGCGTCACCACCGTGGGACTGCCGCTGGTCGAGCTTCTGCTCCAACGCCGCCTGATGCGCGGCAAGGAGGAGCCGTCACGCATCGACGAGCGCCGCGGAATTCCCTCGATCCAGCGACCGAGCGGGCCCATCGTCTGGATCCACGCCGCCAGCATTGGCGAGGCACAGTCGGTCCTGGTCCTCATCGAGCGAATCCTTCGGATCGCACCCGAGCTGAACATTCTGATGACCACCGGCACCATCACGTCGGCCCGCATCATGAGCGAACGGCTTCCACCTCGGGCGATCCACCAGTATGTGCCTGTCGATCGGGTCGCTTGGGTACGCCGTTTTCTGGAATACTGGCGTCCCGCAGCCGCGCTCTGGGTTGAATCCGAGCTCTGGCCCAACCTCCTGCTCGAATCGCGACGCGCGGGCATCCCCATGGCGCTGGTCAACGCGCGCATGTCGGAACGTTCGCGTACCAGTTGGGGCCGCGCACCAAGGGTCGCAGGCGAGCTCCTGTCCTGCTTCAGCACCATCCTGGCGCAGGACCAGGAAATCGCCACAAGGCTCGAAGCGCTGGGCGCGCGGAACGTCTCGGTGACGGGGAACCTGAAACTGGCCGCCGCGCCACTACCGGCAACTGCCGCATCGTTGATCGAGCTCCAGGATGCGATTGGCGGCCGTCCGACATGGGTCGCGGCCAGCACTCATCGCGGCGAGGAAGACACTGTCGGCAACGTGCATGCCGGCCTCGCAGGTCGTTACCCCGACCTTCTGACCCTGTTGGCCCCGCGCCACCCGCAACGGGGTGACGAGGTCGAACTGGCCCTGACCAAATCCGGCCTGTCGGTTGCGCGCTGGTCGCGCGGTGACGCGATCACGCCTGACACGAACATCTATCTGGCCGATGGCACGGGATTGCTGGGCCAACTCTATCGGGTGGCACCCATCGCTTTCATCGGCGGATCGCTGATCCCCCATGGCGGACAAAACATTCTTGAGGCGGCGCTCCTGCGCTGCGCCGTTCTCTACGGACCCCATATCGATAATTTCCGCTCCATCGCAAACGAGCTGCAAGCTGCCGGTGCGGGCCGGGAAGTTGTGGACGGAGAGGATCTTCAACGCGCCGTCGGCGAGCTGCTCGGGTCGCCGGAACGCACAACTGCAATGGCCGACGCCGCGGCCGGGGCCGCGAGCCGCAAGCAGGAGGTCATCGACTTGGTGATGCGCCGCCTGCAGCCTTTGATCGCAAATGCCGTCACGAGCACGTCATGAAGGCGCCTAAATTCTGGTCACAACCCGGCTCGCCACTGGGCAAACTCCTCAGCCCGCTGGGTTGCGCCTACAGGGTTGCGGGTTCAATCAAACGATCCTCCGTCAGACCCGCACACGTCAATGCCAGGGTCATTTGCGTTGGAAACCTTGTCGCCGGCGGCACCGGCAAGACGCCGGTCTCTTTGGCGATTGCCGCATGTCTACAACGCGAAGATCTGGCATTCCTGACCCGCGGCTATGGTGGCCGGCTGGCCGGCCCGGTGCGCGTCGCACGCGACACCCACACGCCAGCCGAGGTCGGAGACGAAGCATTCTTGCTGGCCCGTGCGGCACCGGTCTGGGTCGCCCGCGATCGCGTGGCCGGCGCCGAGGCGGCCATCAACGCCGGGAGCCGGCTGATCGTGATGGATGACGGATTTCAGAACCCGTCCCTCGCCAAGAATGTCGGCATCATCGTCATCGATGGCGAGACCGGATTTGGCAATGGGCAACTCATCCCCGCCGGGCCGCTCCGCGAGCCGGTCGCAACCGGGCTGGCACGTGCCGATGCGGTCGTCATCGTCGGACACGACCACGCCGACATCGCAAACAAACTACCGCCGTCGCTGCCGGTTTTCACCGGCCGGATTCAGCCGACAACGAGCAGGGATACCTGGGCCGGGCGACGTGTCGTCGCCTTTGCCGGGATCGGCCGGCCTGGAAAGTTCTTCGACACGCTCGCCACGCTTGGATGCGAAATCGTCGCCACCCACAGCTTCGCCGACCACCATCCGTTCACGGACAGGGAGATCGCGCAGATATGTGCCCGGGCGAACGCCCTCGACGCGGTTCCCGTGACGACGGAAAAGGACGCCGTGCGTCTGCCCGACGCCGCCCGCGATAAGGTCGAAACGCTGCCGGTGGCATTCGTGTGGGACGATGTGCCTGCAATCACGGTATTCCTGGACAATCTAACCCGCCGGGAAACCGGCTAGCGCACAGCGTGTTTTGGTCCGGTGCGCATTGGCCCCGCTATCAATTCCGGATCCAGCCGCACGTCGAACCAGTTGATCCGCCAATCAAGATGCGGCCCCGTCGAGCGACCGGTTGATCCGACCGTTCCGACCTGCACCCCGGCCGCAACCATCTGCCCGTGCGCAACATCGACACGTTCGAGATGCGAGTAGATCGTTGTCAGCCCATGGCCGTGATCCACCACCACGGTGCCCCCGGTATAGAACAGGTCGGTTTCGGCGAGGGCCACGGTGCCAGGCGCCGAAGCCAAAACAGGTGTCCCGCGCGGGGCGGCGATATCCACTCCGAGATGGGGCCGCCGCGGCTCACCATTGAGGATACGCTGGTTGCCATAGCGGCCGCTGATCCGACCCGACACCGGCCAGTCGAACCCGGTCTCGAAACGCGGCGACGCGCTGTCGCGGGCCCGCGCCGCAGAGATCAGACGCGCCTCGCGTCGGATACGTTCCAGATCATTCGTGTTGGGGGACACCTTGCGGGGCGGCAGGCCATCGATCCGCTCGATGGCATAGTCGCGCACGCGCACCGGAAGTCGCCGGGTCTCACGGCGCCCGTCTCGATAAGTGACCTGCAACGAAAACGGCTCGGTTCGGTCGCGGTCGACCCCGAACACGAAAATTCCGCTGGCGTCATCGACGCGCAACGGTTTGCCGTCGAGGGCAACCGCAGCGCCGGGTTCCGCCGTCCCGATCACCAGGGCGCCCTGAACGAATTCGACCGGCAGATCGAGCGCCCAACCCGGCCCGGACATTGCGACCAACACGAAGAACGCCGCGACCCAGCGACGCGCGAGGCAAACCGTCACAAGAGCGTCCCCTGCGGATCGTCCGGGGAGGTTTTCTTCTTGGGTTTGCCAGCCGTCTTCGGCGCCCTTGGTTTCGCCGCCTTCGCGGCAGGCATGTCCCCACCGACGCTGTCGACCGTCGCGCCGACGATCCCCTCATCGCGGAAGCTGAGAGAAATTCCATCACCCGGCGCAAGTGCGTCTGCCGCCAGCACCGGTGCACCGCTTGCGTCGCGCACCAGAACAAACCCGCGCTCCAGCACACCCTTGTAGGAGTAGCTCTCAAGCAGGCTTTCGAACGACGCAAGCTTTTGCCCCGCATCCGCCAGCATCCGACCTGCCGCCTGATCAAGTCGTTGGCCAAACGAATGCGTGTCACGCAGATCGCGCTCAATTTTTCCGTCCCCGGCAGATTTCACCGCCGCCAGGCGCGCCACCATGGACGCCAGGTCCCGGCGCTTGGCATCCACATACTGGTCCGGCTGAACGAGCTGGCGGCCTTGCGCAGCGACCGCCTCGTCTTTCGATCGCAACACCCGCGTCAGCGCCGGGCGGAGCCGCTCGGCCCAGTCATCGACCCGCTGCATGGCGCCCTCGAGGATACGCCGTGGTGCGGGAAGGCCACGTCCCAACGCGGTGACTTCCTGATTGCGCGAGCGCACCAGCCGGGTGATCGCGCCGGTCAGACGTGCGCCGTCTTCCCCGACCTGGGCAATCAAGTCGCTGCGCACGGGCACCGCCATCTCTGCCGCCGCCGTCGGTGTGGGTGCGCGTTTGTCCGATGCGAAATCGATCAATGTCGTGTCGGTCTCGTGCCCGACCGCGGAAATCAGCGGAATGTCGCTCGCCGCCGCGGCGCGGACCACATTCTCCTCGTTGAATGCCATCAAATCCTCGAGCGACCCACCGCCGCGTGCGACGATCAGCAGATCCGGTCGCGGCACCGGCCCGTCCGGGCCCAACCGGTTGAAGCCCTCGATCGCGGCAGCAATTTCGCCCGCCGCGCGCGCGCCCTGCACCGCCACGGGCCAGACCAGGACGTGGCGGGGAAAGCGCTCGGCGATACGGTGGAGGATGTCGCGGATGACCGCCCCGGTGGGCGAGGTGACCACGCCGATGACCGCGGGCAGATAGGGCAGCGGTTGTTTACGCGCCTCGTCGAACAGGCCTTCGGCGGCAAGCGCCTTGCGCCGCTCTTCGAGCAGCTTGAGCAGCGCGCCGTCGCCCGCCAGCTCGACGGAATCGACGATCAGCTGGTATTGGGAGCGGCCGGGATAGGTGGTCAGCCGCCCGGAGACGATGACCTCCAGCCCGTCTTCGGGCGTGACGCCGAGCTTTCCTGCCGTGCCGCGCCAGCAAACCCCGTCGAGAACCGCGTTCTCGTCTTTCAATGTCATATAGAGATGGCCTGAGGCGGCGCGTTTAAAGCCGGAAATCTCGCCGTGCACCCGGACCCTGGAAAAGGTCGTCTCGACCGTTTTCTTCAAGGCATTGGAAATCTCGCTTACCGAATATTCGGGAAGATTACCGCCGGCAGTGGGCGGGAGATCAGAATTGTCGCTTTTTGAAGGTGTATTGCTCATTTTCAATCGCCGCTATGATACAAGAGCATTGGAAATGCGTAAAACAGGAATTAAACGTAAAGAACAGGACGCAATATGAAGGTTCTTCTTGTCGGTGCTGGCGGCCGTGAACACGCCCTGGCCTGGGCGATCACTGCCTCCCCCCTTTGCACGTCGTTGATCTGTGCACCGGGCAATGCCGGAATTGCCGGAATTGCCGATTGTGTTCCAATCAAAGCCGAGGATATTGATGGTCTGGTCGCCCTGGCCAAAGAGAGTGCCGTCGATTTCGTCGTTATCGGCCCCGAGACACCCCTGGTGGCGGGGCTGGTGGATCGCCTGGAAGAGGCCGGAATCCGCGCCTTTGGCCCGAGTGCTGCAGCATCCGCCCTTGAAGGCTCAAAAGGTTTCATGAAGGATTTCTGCGCCCGGCACGCCATCCCGACGGCAGCGTATGGCCGGTTTACCGATGTCTCCGGCGCCACGGCGTTTGTTGCCGCGCACGGCGCGCCGATCGTCGTCAAGGCCGACGGGCTGGCCGCCGGCAAGGGCGTGATTCTGTGCCGCAACGAGAACGAAGCCTTCGCCGCCATCGACCGCATCATGGTGGAACGCGCCTTCGGCGGCGCCGGCGACGAAGTGGTCATCGAGGAATTCCTCACCGGCG
>ENA-OREN01003081-OREN01003081.1-marine-metagenome-genome-assembly--contig:-NODE-3081-length-15920-cov-5.417724_pt1 | contig 15920 bp, 16 predicted proteins | sample MGYA00248624_ERZ508555 | MGnify/ENA primary metagenome ERZ508555 (study PRJEB26222, sample SAMN06267773) | marine metagenome | isolation source: Saanich Inlet, British Columbia, Canada | place...
ATGGAAGTTTAAAAATTGCAAAAAAAATGGTGGATCAGGCAAAAATAATTGGAGTTGATGCAATTAAATTTCAGACATTTAAAACTGAGGAGTTCAATAGTAATGAAAAATATTTTAAAATTTTTAAAAATGCAGAATTAAGATATGATGAATTTGAAGAATTATCAGATTATGCAAAAAGTAAAGAGATAATATTTTTTTCATCATTAAAAAGAGTGTGGAGATTTCATAAAATTTTCTACTTTTAACAAGTCTTCAGCGGTATCTACGGCATATGTTTGATGCTTTGTATCAATCATCTTAACTTTCAATCCGTGCTCTAATACACGCATCATGTCAACTGATTCTGCAATCTCTAATGGAGTTGGATTCAAGGCTGTGTAATCTAATAAGAATGACCTTCTAAATGGGATTACACAAACTTGTTTCTTCATTGAAATTTTATCAATTTTAGATTTAGTTGGAATTGCTTCACGAGAAAAATATAGTGCATTACTATTTAAGTCACAAACTACTTTAATACAATTTCTATCTTCAAATTCTTCCATAGAGTTAATATCTCCCAGCAAATTAGTTATTAAAATACTTTGATCATTTATCATTGGAGTAACCGCTTCGGTAATCATATCAGGATGTGTCATTGGTTCATCGCCCTGAACCATTACAATAATATCATATTTAATGCCATCCTGCTCCTCCAAACAACCTAATGCCTCAGCACAACGATCAGAAGCTCGCTCATGATGATCACCTGTCATGATTGCTTGTCCACCAATGGATTCAATGTATTCTAAAATTTCTTGATCACAAGTTGCTACAACTGTTTTTGTTAGTAAACTACATTCTGAAACTCTCTCATATACATGCCCAATCATAGGCTTTCCAATAATTTTTTTCATTGGCTTGCCGGGGAATCTGCTGCTACCCATACGAGCTGGAATTAACGCTAATATATTCATACCTCTCCTTTTCTATCGTTCATAATATCAATATTTGATCTGTAACTTGTTTACATTTATTTTTCTGGTACATATGGATTAATGACGGCATGATTCAAGAAAACACTATCAATTGAATATGCAATAAAACGATAGCCATCGTTTATTTTATTATGTAAATCATTGGATGAAGGGGTGACCACATGGACTCCACAAGCAATTCTAGCACGCTCCGACTTACTTCTAATAATATCCATAACCATGGAAAACTCTGGATGATCAAACTGTGCAGTCAATCCCATTGATGCAGATAGATCATAAGGGCCAATCAAAATAGCATCAAGTCCATCTACCTGTAAAATAGCATCTAAATTATCAATTGCATTAATATGTTCTATCATTGCAATCAACAGTGGCTGTTTTGCCTCTTCAGTATAATCATCAAAATACCTGCCAAAAAGGTTTGCTCTAGAAAATGCCACGCCCCGATCTCCAGCAGGCGGCCACCTGGTTGCATCTCTTACTTTTAATAACTGCTCTGCACTTTCAACCATAGGCACAATAACACCCCCTGCTCCAGCATCTAGCGCTTGCTTGCAATCCTTGGGTTGTCCGTGTGCCAATCTAACTAATGGCAAAGTTTCTCCTAATTCCAATGCGCGAAATAGATTTGGTAATTGATGCACTGAAATTGCACCATGTTCCATATCTATAGCCACCCAATCATAGCCCGATTTGCCCATAATCTCAGCAATAGAAGAATTCGGAATCTGCATCCAACTACCAATACTATGACTGCCCTTTTGTAATGTTTCTCGAATTTTTATAATTGATTGTAGTCTATTCATCATTAAAATCTCTAATTGTTCTTTCTTTACATTTTTTTTGCAACATCTTGTTCAGTTCTGTAGCTCTTAGAATAAACAATATATTATTATATTTTGCAGCATCATAGTCACTATGAGAATCTCCAAACATTATTGCATCACTTGGTACAATACTCAACCTTTCCAATTCTGCTGATATGATATTTTTTTTTGTTGCAGGGGCTCCATATACCCTATCAAACAAATATTCTATTTTTAATATTTTCAGTATTTCATCAATCTCACCTTTAGGCGTTGCAGTTACTAAAATATTTTTCTGTTTTTTATAATTATTTTTAATAAAACTTAAGACTCCCGGAACCCAGGGTGATTCAGTAACAGATTGCCTTACTATTAATGAAAACTTGTTGCAAAATCTTTGAATTTTTTCATCAGTAATTTTTTCATCAACCCAAGATAGGTAAAGTGGTATTTTCTCATATCTTGAAATTCCGCCATTTCTTTCATGATGAAGTCTGACTTTATTTGAAATATTAGAACCATAACTTGAAAAAATATTCTCAAAAGCCAAAGATTTTGCTTCTACAGAATCCTTAATAACCCCATCAAAATCCCAAAAAATAACTTTGGAATAAGTGGTTAATTGTTTTATAGATTTTTGCATAAAATTAAATTTTAACAATAATTAGAAGACAATACAAAGCTTACAATCCATCAAGTTCACCTATAACTTGCATAATACCTTGCCCAAGATCTACATGTGTTGATGGAATATACGTGCGACCAAGTTTCGGTTGATAAGCATACGGGGTTCGGACATAATGTCCGGCATATTCTTCTTCAATAAACTCAACCGATTCATTCGGAAGATCAAGAATCTCAGCAATCATTTTAAGAAGGTCAACTACACGCAATGATTCTTGGCCAGTCAAGATAATACTCTCATTCTTAAATGATGACTCTAATATTGTAATGCTTGCACGTGCAGCATCCTCAACATGAATATATTCTCGCATTGACTCAAGGTTGCCTTGATACTTTACCTTTTTAGTTTTTAATGCAGAATTAATTATGCGATACATTCCATTTGTCTCGTCTGCTCTTGGACCATACAGAGAGCCATACCTTAGTATCGTATAATCCAATCCATATGCTTTTTGATATTCTTCAACAAAGTGTTCCGAAGACTGTTTACTACATCTGTAAAAACCACCCTCCCTACTATAGACATACACTGAACTTGCATAAACAAATCGCTTAACATTATTTTTACGACAAGCTTCTAATATATTAAGATTTCCTATAATATTTACTTCAGCTGTCTTTAAAGGGCTGTCTAATGCTTGATTAAGATCAGCTATTGCTGCAAAATTATAGACAACCTCAGATCTTTTTATTGTTTGCTCTAATAATCCTCCGTCTAAAATGTCGCCAATTACCATATTTTGATTTTCGAGCAACCATTGTGAACCAATATGATCAAATATTGTTACCTGATACCCTTTGGCAGTCAAACAATCTGCAACATGAGAGCCAATAAATCCACTACCTCCTACTACTACTGCTTTTTTCATTTTCTTATAATCCTTGTCTTTGAACTTCGTACTCATCCTCTGGAACTTTACTTTTAAGCGTTTCTCCAGTTAGAAAACGTACCACCTCTTCTGTTGCTTCAATTTCCATGCGAGTTCTGCAATCAACCGACATTGAGCCCATATGCGAGGTTAATAAACAACGTTCAATTTCATTCAAAGGTCCATTATATGGCTCGGTATCAAAAACATCGATCGCTGCACCACTTAGATGTCCAGATTGCATTACTTTATATAGATCATCCTCGTTAATAATTCCACCACGCGATGTGTTAATAATAACCGCATCTTTCTTCATCAAAAGCAACTGCTCTTTCCCTATCATATTTTTAGTCTGCCCTGTTAATGGTAAATGTAAACTTATAACGTCAGATTTTTTATATATCTCTTCTTTTTCTACCAACTCAATATCAAATTTATCTACGATATCATCTTCAATAATTAAATCATTAACCAAAATTTTTGGAGACCCAAACCCTTGTAAATGCTCGACAACTCCTTGACCAATTCTTCCAATACCAATAATACCAATAACCACTTCAGACAACCTCCTTCCAAAGAAACGATACCAATCACCTGAATGCATCTGGGAGTTTGATACATGTACAGACCTCAATAATGTCAACATCATGCCAACTGTCAATTCTGACACAGCAGGGGCAGGGGCATCAGGTGTATAGGACACTAAAATACCTCTATTTTCAGCTTCTAATAAATCTACACTGTCAAGGCCAATTCCTACACGTGATATCATCTTAAGATTAGTGGCTTTTTCCATTACTTTTTCACTAATTTTCTCAGTGCCCGCAATAATAACATCAAAATCTGTAATCATTTCAACAAGCTCATCTTCTGTTAGTTTTTTATTTAACGGATTAACCAGATAATCAATATTTGCATTCTCTAGCAATTCAAAAGGAAGGTGATTTTTATCTCCAAAAGGAACTGTTGTAATTAAAGCTTTAAGCATAAATTATCCTCGTATTTTTATAATTATTTTTATTCTTCTTATTTTCATTTTCGAATGAATTTGCAGCAAGCTTATCAAGAATCCATGTCGTCCCTATTGTAAGAGTTACTGGATACTTATTAATATTATTTGGATCTTTTAATGCCTTAGCAAGCACTCTTCCTTTTTCTTTGCCTGAAGCCATCACTATAATAAATTTTGCAGATTTAATAACTTTAGGTGTAATGGTTAATCGCTCATATGGAGGCTTAGGCCCAACCGTATAAATCATTTTTTGATTAACATTCATCAATACTTCGCTTTCAGGAAAAAGTGAGGCTATGTGACCATCTTCACCAACTGAAAGTAATAAAATATCAATTGAATTTGGTATCAGTTTGTCATAACGAGACGCTTCTATATCTTTATATTTTGAATCTGCTATTATCCTCTCCACTATGCAATCCGTGGGTATGTCATTTGGAAATAATGCTCTAACTGTCATTCCGTAATTGCTATCGACATGATAAGGTGGTACACAACGCTCATCACCAAAGTAACACACAACCCTTCTGCAATCCCAATTATTGCTCAACGCCCACTCCTTGTAAAGATTTTCTGCAGTACTACCCCCTGTAAGCATAAGTGTGCATAAATTACGACCTTCAGAGCATTGGGCCAATTGCTTTGTAATAATTTTAATCACTTGTCTAATCAATTTTAATAGGGTTAAAAAGGGAAGGTTTATAAATTATATACTTCTTACAAAGAAATGATATTAATGTTTATCCAACAATGGAGATTCGTTTATCTTTCCAGGTAAAGATATCATTCTAACTTTAATGCCAAGCTTGTATGCCTCCATGCCCACAGAACTATATGTAAAAATGACTTCATTTACCAGATCTAAATATTTTTCAATATGCCCGTCAGATAAATTTACATTAGTCAATCCACTATTGACAATACTCAAACTTACCCCCTCTTTGCTAGATCTTGGATGTAGTTTGAAGTAATATTTTTTATCTTGTCTATCCCTCATTTCATCTTTCAAAACATTAAATACATAATCACCATCATGTAATCCACAAGCGACCAAAATACTATTTTTTTCTACATTATTTCTTTTGATACCATTCAAATATGTAAGTCTATTCACCTTCTCCATTACATGAACATATTTATAGTTTGCAGCCTTGTAGACACCTACAGATTGCTCATCTTCAGCCAACACTACATTTGGCATTGGTAAGTAATATTTATAATTTGTTGAATGGTAACTAACTTCATTTCTTGAAAGGAAATAGAGCATTTTTCTCATTGAAGCTGGGCCGTGTTGAAATCCTATTCGCTTAACAGTAGGGCAATATTGACTTAAGATGTATGTAAAAAATCTTCCATAACTGTATTCATGTAAATAATAATAAAATTTATTAACTTTAGTTTTTGCAAATACAGCTCTTAATGAATTTTTATATAAAGTTAGTCTTGGTATCCTTAAGATTGACTGATTTAATTCATCAATAATATAATTTGATATATCAATGCCTTTGAATATATATTTATGTTTATTTAACCTTCGAAAAGAATTAAACAATCTTAAGCTATACAAATAATGTCTAATCAGGTCGCTAAATTTCACCTCCTTGTCTAACAAGATTACATTTTTTTCTTTAGATATTTTACTCAAATCTTTAATCGCCTTGAGCACACCTGACAAGCTAAGTCCTTGATGCATGCCATCTGTCAATATTGATAGTAGAAGCCAGTCACTTTTCCGAACTAATGCACCATATTTTTCTTCTTTAAAATTTTTATCAAAGTGGAGTGGATATCTTGATAAAAAGAAACTACCTGCTTTCTTTGGGGTATTTTCACTATAAATCAATTTTATATAAAGCAAAACAAAAAAATACTGAAAAAAGAACTTCGCCTGGCTTAAAAAATAACGCGAGACATTCTTAAAGATTACAGAATGAACTTCTTCTATTGCAATATCTACCGTAGATTTAAATGATCCAACAAACCTTGATTCGCAGTTAATAAATCTTACCTTCGAAATATTATTTTCTTTGATATAGTCTCGTAATAACACTATATGGCACAATGTTGCGTAAGTATCAAATATTTCTGACCTTTTATTTGATAAATCACTTATAAAATATAAAGAGAGCTTGTTGTCAAAAATAAGTTTATTTTCTAGATATAAATCATTAATGGTATAAATATAGTCGCTATATTCATCTCTAAGCTTCAAGGCGATATCATTTAATTTTTCAGCAGTGCTTAGTACCCTTGAATTTTTTACCTCGCCCAAGCCCAAAGAGTATGAATACTCAGATTCTTGATCTCCTAAATTTTCATTTCCATCATAAATAATCAATAAGTTCATAAATTAAATTTCAAACTATACTATTTATCTAACTCTCTTAGCTACCAACATCCCCTGAGTTGTTGATAAGTCTTTATAGACAATCTCCCAGTTTTTGCTTATATTAATAAAAGATGCTACCAAAAAGTTTTTTATAGATTTTGGGAAATATATATCATGCAATATTGCATAGCCACCAATTTTTATTTGGTTTTCCAATAAAACCCACTCCACTAAAGATGAAAGCTCTCCACTATCAAAGAAAATGAAATCATATTCAATATTATTTTCTAATATTTTATCTACAAAACCTTTATTTTCAACTTTATCAAATTTACTATAAAACGCCTTTTCCCTTTTTAAAACTTTTTTTGTCAACACATTATTAAATAAATTTAACTTTTCATCTTGAAATAAATACGAAATAGGGTCTTCTTTATTAAGAGAAATATAACCACCATCATAATCATTAACAAATCCTAAAATAGAATCTTGTAATTCCTTAATGTTATATTCTGATATGTATTCTTTAAGAGTATTTTTATAAAAATCTAGCATTGTATTATAGCTTATAGTCAGATCTTCAACTATCTCTACAGATTCAAACAACCTAACTCTATGCTTTTTACTTGGCAAAATATCTTTATACTTATTTGGATTTATATCTATTGAAGTAATTTGACAATTGTTATCAAATACTAACTTGGTTAACAGAATTGTGGAATACCCTCCTCCGATCTCCAATCCTTTTTTTATACCTCTGTCCTGCTGCAGCATGTTAAGAACCTGTATATATTGTAAAAAAGGATTTAAATCATTTGAGTATCTATATCTTAAAGTCTTTGAAGATAAATAAAACAATTCATTAAACTTAATATCATTATTTAAAACACTATTAAATATATTTATATAATAAATTTTATAAAACTTAACTCTCATGATTATTTTTCTTATAAATTTTTTCACTTAAAACCCTCTTTTCTAAAAATATGATTACTAGTGCACTTGGATGTACTTAGCCTGCTGACACAATGAAAGTTGTTACTTAAAAACGTGTTATAAATATTGTCACTATTATCATCAATCTCTGTAATTTCAACTAAGACAGTTTTCAATCTGTTGTCTGCTAAAACACCATTCATACCATTTAAAATAAATTCCTCCAATCCATCAACGTCAATTTTTATATGGTTTGGAAAAAATTTATCATCAATCTCGGACACAAACTCATCCACTGACAATGAAATCATGCCCTGTGAGAATTTAGAATCGAACTCCTTACCTGCATGGTCGGTAGTTTTGTTAAATTGCGATGTAGAGCTACCTACACTGAATTTATAATGCTCTAAACTTCCCACGTTAAATTTATTTGAAAATGCGATACAATACGCCTTAATGTTTATGTAGTTATTTAAATAAATATTTTTATTCAAAACATCATAATTCATAAAATGTGGCTCAAATGATAAGATATTTTTGCACTTTTTAGACGCATAAAGTGAGTAAACCCCAATATTTGCACCAATATCATAAAAAACATCATTTTCATTAAATTGATTAATCCAGGCTATCGTATCTTCCTCTTTTGTAATTAAGCTTTTTGCTCTTAAATAGTTCTCAAAGCTACTTATATCAATTTTAATAGTAGAATTAATATAATAATTTCTGAATAGTTTATAAATTAGATATTCTAAATTTTCTATCTTAAGTTTTTTTATTATTTTTGACATCATTTTTATCTTCTAGCTCCCTCCTAAAATTAAATTATCATAATTATCTATTGGCTCGACATCTAATCCATTATAGACAAACTCTTTTATAATGGCCTTATATTCATTCTTATTTATGATTGACTTTCCTTTTTGTATTAAGTAAATATACTCTAGAACCTCATTAATATTAGTTGCTTGATAAATAGACTCCTTTGCATCAAATATCGTTTTATTTGTATGTAAATATTTCGGATTGATAATATATTTATTTTGCAAAATTGATTCAAAGATAATGCTAGTGCCAAATGCAATTGTAATATCTGTCTTACAGATTAATTCGAATGACGTTTGATCTTCAATATATTTGATATTACTAGGATCGCCATATTTACTCATTTCATCTAAATTGCCACTCCCCCTTGTATGAGGCTTAATATATAAAACTACATTCTCTAATTTGCTAATAGCCCTTATCATTGCTATCGTATCTTTTTTATTTACATTGTAGGACCAATGCGGAGTCATGAAGCAAATGCATATTTTATTTGTATATTTTCTTACAGGTTTATTCTCTATGGAGGTCAATATTTCATGCCATTTATATGAAAATCTAGCGCTCCCAATAGACCTGGCTATATTCTTATCAATTCCTAGCCTTATGGCTTGATCTCTTTGAATGTCAGTTGCAAAAGTATAATAATCAAACTCATTTCTATCGCTGTATATTTTAGGATTGCATTTTAATTTACTAGCGACATTGATATTAACGTCATCATTTAAAAAAACATTGTACCCATGAGGCAATGCTATTTTTTTAATATTTAATAACTTAGTTGCAAGAAAAATTTGACCTTTAACGCCTCTATATGTAGGCCTCCACCATTCTGATATAAATATATCTATCTTTTTATAAATAGAGAAAAACATCATTGAAAAAACGTTGTATTTTAATATTTGGAGCGCCACATTATGTCGTTTACACAAGTATAAATTCATATTTGGATATTCTTTTAGGAACTTAATTCTATAGTCATTCTCGTAATCATAATCTGATATCCCAAATACAAAAACACAATGCCCGTTCTCTAGAAGGCTCCATATAGCTGGAACAATATTATCAATATCATTGTATGTTCGTAGTGTAATTAGTATTTTTTTATGCATAAAACACACCTGCTATCGTGACCAAATTCATGGAGATAACACCTAACACCACATACAATTTATTAAAAAAAAAACTAAAAATGACATACTGTTTATACGAAACTTGAATTAAAGTTGAAAATACAATTGCATAAATTAGAAAGATAAAATCATTGTAATAATTCAACAAAATATATGACAGTGTAATTAAAGAAACAAAATATAACAGACTAGATACATAAGCCTCTTTTATCTTATCTAACCCCTTAGAAACTAACAAGTAACCAGAAAATGCACTCATTGAGATGGGAATCAATAACCATATAATTACTTTCAATATTTGTAGTGCTTCAATATATTGCAAAAAAAACACCTGCACCAATAAAGTAATTATTGGTTGTAATAATAAAATGACCGGTACACTTATGAGAAACATCTTTACTGATGGGATTAGTACGTAGTCTTTAATAGCACTATAATCGCCACTTGCCATCATTTCTCTCACTCTTGGTATATATGGACTTACTATATCGTTAATAAAAAACTGGACAAACGCAACCACAAACATTCCAAAAGAAAAAAATCCAACCTCTTGCAATCCGAATCTGTCTACTATTAAAAATCTTTCCAGGTAAATTCCAACACCATGAAAGAAAGTTAACCCGCCCAGAGCTATGCCTACTTTTACCTGCCTTGTGACTTCCTTTCTTTCTAGTAAAAAAGTTAGATTTAAATCTATTTTCTTATACATAATTGAAATCACGATAGCCCCAGAAATAACGCTAACTATTAAGGGTGCATAAATACCAATATATGAGATTAAAGCAATAACGCCTAGCGAAGTCATCAACCCACTAAGCAAGTTAAACCTTGCAAATCTGTTAAATTGCTTAGTGATTTTTAAATACGAATTGTAAATCCTGCTTAACTTGGATATAAATAGCATAAGAGAAGCTGAAATAACACCAATAAAAATAATTTGATTTTCGATGTATAAAAATGATATTAAAAATACAAACACACTTAAAAAAATCGCCAGTATAAATTCTGAGCTATATGCTACATTTTTAATATATTCAGCTTTGCTCTTATCATTTAGAGCCTCATAGTTGTACTCTCTCACTACAATGCTTGTAAACCCTAGGTCGCCATATTTAGCAAATGAAGATATTTGATTGATAATATTTAGAAGTCCATACATTTCAGGTGTTAGAAATTTTATTATCAATAGGCCTTTAATTACTTCTAGTGGCTTCACTACAATTGACGATTTTAAAAGAGATTTTATATCTTTTTTAATTTTACTCATTAGTATTTAACACAAAAGCTTGTATTGTTTTGGTTCTATCTATGAAATGCTTATACTCAAAACCTGTGCCCACAAACATATGATGATATTCTAGCTTTGAATAATGAATGTCACCTTTTTCATAACAAGGTGGGAATAGTGCCTGATAAGACGGAACAAAGGAGTGCACATCTCTATACTTCTTATAATTCAAAAGGTATTTTGAAAAATGCTTAGCTACGCCTATTAATTTAATTTTCCAATTGTAATAATGCTCTCCAACAATAACAACAACACCATTTGGCTTTAACACTCTCTTTATCTCACTTAATAGTCTAATAGGTTCATTTATATGATGGAATGCTTGCGATAGTAAGACTATATCCTGACTTTGATCTTTAACTTTTAAATCTAGAATGCTTCCATATACTAAATCAACTTTTTCTGTTAACTTGTAATGCTTTATTGTCAATGATGCAAGATCATGAATACGGTGTTTTGAAAAGTCAATTGCCACAAGGTGTTTAATATCTTTATCATTAAAAAACCTGCCTTCCAGCCAACAAGTTCCAGCAGCCAAAGATAGTACTTGTTTTGTTTTAAAAACGATATTTTCAGCATTTGACACCTCTACCAAATGATTGTAAATATCTCCTAAATGCTGATTTTCTTCTAACTTTTTAAAATCCCCGTCAGAGATGTTAAAAACTTTTTCTTTTTCCTGTTCAAAATCATTCCAATACTGCGCTGTTCTCGCAGTGTTTTTTTCCTTAATCCAATTTATTAAAATATATTCACCCCTGTTTGATTATCTGATTTAAAAGATCGGTATCAACTTTATTATTACCTCTCAATGAAAACCTCTCTGAATATCTATTAATAAACTCTTTATTAGAAAGATTGTAGTTTTTTATTGCAGCTTTAATTTGAATATTAAGATCGCTATCTAAATCAATATCTACCCAAAATACTCTTTTTTTAAATAAATCGAGTGCTTCGCGTGACATATTTCTACATCCTATATTAAGATACAAAATAGGTTTATCTGTCGCTACACAAAGTGCAGAGGCAGTGGAAATATAATCTAGGATATAAAAATCATATTGACTTAATACCTCTTGAAGATACCTTTTCTCTATTTTATTTTTCTTTAAATAAGGCTCTACTTTATTTTTTGGGTGAGCCTTATAGGTAATATCAAGATCAATTTTAAATAGCGATTCTTGCCATTCTCTATAAACACTATCACTGATATCTCGAAATGGTGCATATCTTTGATTTCCAGAGAATGATGTCGGTATATATAAAATCTTTGTTGTATTCTCTAATCTTGTTTTTAAAACACTATTATCTTTATAGTATTTACCAATCTCACTTGAGTTTCTGTAATGAACATTAGGCAACTTGAATAATGGTTTTGCGTATTCTAATTTATTAAAATCTTGATCTTTTCCGTAAGTCACACAATCCGTACAATAACTCATCTCAGTATATCCAGCTGCTAGCTCATCTAGAACATATATAGAATGCTCGCCATGGCAAAAAGAAATTACTTTCTTGCCTTTAGACAAATAATTAGCACTATTTATTCTTACATTCAGCCTAGCATTGGAGCCAACTATTAAGGCATTAGAATTACATTCGATTGGTTGGCTTCCTATATAAGATTCTACATATCTTATAAAATTATCAACAAAATTTATTTTATTCTTTATTTCAAGTAGGTTCGCTATGTCGACAATAAGTCTTTTTAAATTATCTAGCTGACCTAATAAATCGGGTAAATTTATCTTTACATTGGTTGAAGAAATAAATTTATATCTAAATATATTTTTTAATATAAATTTTTTAAGATCAATAGAAATATTATCCTCAATTAACAATGATTTTTTCAATGGAAGAAATAACTGAATCAATTCTATCAATTTAAATTTATAGCTTTTTTTTCTTTGAGCTTGTTCTTCAAAAGCAATTATAGGAATATTTTTAACATAATCACTATTCAGAAAAGGGAATTTAACTTTTTGCGTGTATTCTTCGTTAGAAGTGCTAATGATATAAAAATTAGTTGCATATATCATAATCTCATGAAAAAAAACTCCAACCAAATCAATGTCTTTATAATCCTTATTCGTTAGGTAATTGCGAATAAGTGCTTCAATTTCTAATGCTTTTTTATCAATATTTTTCATATAGTGTCACAAAAACCTATCTAACACCCATCGGAAAATTTATAAAAATAAACTATATCTACTGGCTCACCATCCAGTAACTCATGACTTTTTTTTGTAGCTTCATGAATCATGCCATTTTTTTTCATTATTTTTATCATACCAATATTACACCTCATCGTTCCACCTGTAACTTTTCTTACACCACTCTGTATTAACAAAAAATCCATCATTAACTTCCATGCTTCGGATCCAACACCCTTTCCCCAAGATTTTTTACTACCAACCATTAATCCAATATCTGCAGTTCCATGATTAAATTGTATATATGCCGTTATTGATCCGTATAACTCTTTAGTTGAGCCATCTTCAATGGCCATATACATATTTCTTGTATTTGAAAAACTATCTAAATATTTATTACTTGACTCAATTGTGTGTGTTAAAAATCTCTGATTACTGTATTTGACAACCTCATTATCATTAAGCCATGAAACATAGTGATCCGTAACATCAGACTCTTGAAATGATCTTAAGCATATATTCTTTCCATATATCTTTAATTCTTTGTTCATCTTATATAGATATCGTCCCTTGAATAATCCTGTTAATTTAAGTCACAATTTTGTGAATTGCATTAATAATATCCCTAACATCCTCTTCTGTATTTGGAAGCCTTATGTGTTCATTTATAATCATCTGATCAAAATATAATTTTTCTGCATTAGGGCATATTCCAATATTGTATTCCATTCTGCAACTTTTATTTTCGATGGCACTAAACGGGTATCCATTTTTAAATAGACTTCTCTTTTGATATACAGGTTGCGTATAAAGTGGTTTTACATATCCTTGGAAAAAATTGATACCTTCAGCGTTAACAGCCTCAACAAACTGCTCTCTCTTTATTCCTGCAATTTCTGATAAGAATTTAAGCGGATATACATAATAAGTACTTTCACAATCATACTTTTCTTCTGGAACAACTAAAAAGTCAAACACTCTTAACCCATTATTTAGCTGTTTAACTAGCTTTAATCTTGCTGCATTCAGCCCATCAAGCTTACCGAGCTGCACTCTACACACCGCAGCTTGCAGTTCTGTCATTCTGTAATTAAACCCTGCGATATTGATAATATCATCATATTCTGCAGCCTCGACCACAGCCTCTCCATGATTCCTAATAAGTGCCAATCTATAATGCAGGTCTTTATCCTTAGTTATGCAAACTCCACCTTCTCCAGACTGGATAGTTTTATTCACATTCATACTAAATACACCAACGTCGCCAATTGTACCAACATGCTTATTTTGAAATTTTGCTCCGTGCGCTTGGGCGCAATCTTCTATGACATACAGCTTATTATTTTTTGCAAAATCCATAATTGATTCCATATTTGCAGGAAATCCAAATTGATGCACAACCAATATAGCTTTCGTTCTTTCAGTTAATTTAGTTTTTAATGACTCGGGGTCCAAACAACCTGTTTCAAGATCTACATCTGCAAATACAGGAATTGCGCCATAGATCATAGGTGCTAATGCACATGCGGTCATTGTATATGGCGAAACAATAACCTCATCCCCATAGCCGATACTCAGAGCGCCAATGGCAGCATATAAGCCGGAGGTGGCACTATTCATAGAAACGGAATATTTTACGTCATAATATTCACACCACTCATCTTCAAGAGCCTGAACTTCAGGACCTCCTTTAAAAGAAAAAGGATGATCCGGTGTATGGGAACCTTCAAAAAGGGATAAGTAACCACTGTTGAACACTCGCATTGCGGCCTGTTTTTCTTCTTCTCCGGTGGTAATATTATCCTGCCAGGGTTTGGTCCGGACCGGCTCGCCACCATTAATGGCCAACTCCTGTCTACTTAAATTAAGCTTCATATAGTTCCAAACCTTGCCATACAGTTTTCATTGTGTCTGCCACATCAGATAGGCAATATCCTTTTAATAATTTATGACTGTTATTATCTATGCTATTAATAATGATATTAATAGCAGTTTGTATTGAGGTTGCGCTTGGCTTTTGAAAACTATTTTCTTTTAACACCAAAACGTTTTCGCCAATATTGTTCATTTCCTTTTGTTCCAGCAAAATCCGTGAACCAAAATCTTCTATACGAAGGCGCGCTTTTTCAAAACGGAGGTCAAATTCAAACAATTGATAATACTTTTCATCAAATGACATTAATTGAAGCTCCCCGGGCAATTTCGAAAAAGATAGCTTGCACTCAAGTGTTGGATCATCCGGATATGGACTATTTGTGCCATTCATTAACGATTCAATTTGAATAGAATCATCAAACAGGAATGATAGTGTATCAATAATATGCACACCGTTATGCTGCCATCCACTATAATAGGTAATCAAGCCATTCACTAAAGCACCATAAACACCTTCAGTTATTTTTTTTTTATTTGTTGATAGCGGGTATCAAATCGTCGGGTATGATTTACCACAATGTCAACTTTTTTTTCAACAGAAAGAGCGATCAATCTCTCAAGTTCAACCATTGTACTACAGACCGGTTTTTCAAGAAAAATAACCCGGATATTTGAATCCATATCAAGTAGCGATTTAACAACTTCATAATGTGTGTTGTCCGTCGTACAAACAGAAACGATTTCAGAATCTGTTTTGCTAATGCCATCTTGAAAATCATCAAAGGCGATGCAATTAAATTTTCCAGAAAATAGCTGACTCTTTTCTGGATTAATATCCATACAGCCTACCAACTCAATGTCCGGGTTTTTCAGGTAGGCATATCCGTGCGTAAAATCATTTACAAAACAATCATTACTGTAACCGGCGATACGACCACAACCAATGATAAATGATTTATAGATTATCATCTCCACGAACTTTTTTCCATCTACGAGGTACTTCAGCATTAATTTTCTTGAGGTCGGGGTT
>ENA-OREN01003083-OREN01003083.1-marine-metagenome-genome-assembly--contig:-NODE-3083-length-15914-cov-4.916903_pt1 | contig 15914 bp, 29 predicted proteins | sample MGYA00248624_ERZ508555 | MGnify/ENA primary metagenome ERZ508555 (study PRJEB26222, sample SAMN06267773) | marine metagenome | isolation source: Saanich Inlet, British Columbia, Canada | place...
ATAAACAAAATCATGCTTGACCAAAGCTTTGCAACCATTTTATATCTCCTAATGTTTCAATGTTCCGTAGTTTATTGTTTTTATTATGCTTTTATTTTTCAACTAATCAGCTCTTTGAGCCACGCCAATTAGCTACTTTAATAGCCCCGTAGCCTAACTCGGCACGCACCACCTGTCAAGAAAATTGCAGCCCAAATTAACGCTATTATTAGAATTATTTTCATTAAATCTCAATGAGAATTATTCATCATAAACTAGTTACTATAGAAACCCATCTGAGGTATACATTCTTGGCTATTTCATTTAAAGCAGTTACCCGGTTAGTAAGGTCCGCTTGCGCCTCTACAAATGATTGTACGGCTGGACCCGAGCTATCCCCTATTTCCTCAGCACCAGCTTCGTACCAAGTACTTACCATTTCTTCAGTTACTTCTAAATGGCACTGCATCCCTAGATGTACACCTATTGAAAAAGCTTGATTTTCACAGTATTTACTTGAAAGTAGTCGAGTGGCTCCATCAGGTAAAGTGAAATTCTCCCCATGCCAGTGAAAGGATTCAAACCCATATAAATTATCAAACCACTTCTTAGCAATTGTATTGTCTGCTACAACTACCTTCCCCCACCCTATTTCTTTGATAGGTCCCCTACTTACTTCCCCTCCCAGAGCTTTTGACAATAATTGCCCACCTAGGCAGTGGCCTAGTACTGGGATATTGTCCCTAATAGCCTGTCTTATTAGTACTAGTGCTCCAGTAATAGAGGGCAGATCGTCATTTGCACTCATCGCTCCTCCCATAAAAACCAGTCCACTATACTTCTCAGGACCGCTAGGAAAATTTGCGCCGTCATCTATCTTAAAGAGTTTCCAAGGGATGGAATGAGCATCAAGGAATGATCCTAAGTATCCTGGGCCTTCAATCTTATATAAACGAAAAATTGCAACCGGCTTCATAAAGTAGGTTATTGCAAAATAATTTTAATTACGAATTGAACAAACATTAGTTACAAATATTTACCATTCACTTAATTATAAGTCATTAAATTCTGTTCATAGGACAAGAAATACTCGCACTCACAGGATCAGATGCCTACCTAACGCTTCATAAAGTATAATGAATTGCCCAAAATATAAAAAGCCGAGATATCTCGGCTTTTTATATTGATTATTAAACAATCTACAATCTATGAATCTTCTTTTTCTGTTGCGGTCTCAACTATTGGATCGGGACGATCTACTAGTTCAACCAATGCCATCGGAGCTTTATCACCTTCTCGGAAACCAAATTTAAGAATACGTAGATAACCACCATTACGTGCTTGATAACGAGGACCAAGCTCACTAAATAGTTTTCCAACTATATCTCTGTCACGAAGACGATTAAATGCTAACCGGCGATTAGCAAGAGACGGTTTTTTACCAAGTGTAATCATTGGCTCCACTACACGACGCAACTCTTTAGCCTTAGGCAAGGTGGTTTTAATAACTTCATGACGTAACAATGAATTAGACATATTACGAAACATTGCCAACCGATGGCTGCTGCTACGATTTAATTTTCTTAACCCGCTATGATGCCTCATGTTCACCTTCCTTTACGCTCTCAGCATTTGCTGGTGGCCAGTTTTCTAATTCCATTCCAAGTGAAAGCCCACGTGAGACAAGAACCTCCTTAATTTCATTAAGTGATTTTCTTCCCAAGTTTGGAGTCTTCAAAAGCTCATTTTCGGTACGTTGAATTAAATCACCTATATAATATATGTTCTCAGCTTTAAGACAATTTGCAGAACGTACTGTAAGCTCAAGGTCATCTACTGGGCGAAGTAGCCTAGGATCAATTTGCGGCGCTTCTGGTTGTTCTACAGGCAGTGGTGTTCCCTTAAGATCTGCAAATACTGATAGTTGTTCTACAAGTACCCGCGCAGCATACCGAATTGCTTCTTCAGGATCGACAACACCATTTGTTTCGATATCCATAACTAATTTATCCAAGTCAGTACGCTGCTCTACGCGCGCACTCTCAACCAAATAGCTTACACGACGAACCGGACTAAACGATGCATCTAAAAAAATACCACCCACCGTACTACTTGTTTTATCAGCTTCTCGAGCTGTTCCTGGAACATAACCGCGCCCCATCTCTATCTTAATCTGCATATCTACTTTTCCACTAGCAGTAAGATGTGCAATAACATGCTCTGGGTTAATAATCTCTACATCGTGGCCAACTTCAATGTCACCAGCAGTAGCAACACCTTCGCCATTTTTCTTAAGAATTAAAACAGCCTCGGTAGCATTATGCAGCTTGAGAACTATACCCTTAAGATTAAGCAAAATATCAACTACATCTTCCTCTACACCATCAAGAGCAGAGTATTCATGTACTACACCACTAATTTGGACTTCTGTTGGCGCAAATCCAGGCATTGAAGATAGTAGAACACGTCGTATTGCATTCCCCAGAGTGTGCCCATAACCACGCTCAAAAGGCTCCATAGTTACTTTCGCATGTAACGGAGAAATATTTTCAACATTAATGATTCTTGGTGTGAGAAAAGTATCACTTGGCATAGCCTATCCTTTTGCTGGAAGCTTTCTGATTAATTGGTTACTTAGAATATAATTCAACAACAAGCGATTCTTCAATAGTAGCAGGCAATTCAGAACGCTCTGGCTGAGCCTTAAAAGTTCCCTTCATTGCCTTAACATCTACTTCCATCCACACTGGAAAAGTACGTCTCTCAGCAGCTTCCAATGCATTCTTAATACGCAGTTGGTCTTTAGCTTTTGAAGTTACTTCTACCAAATCACCAGGATTAACCTGATAAGAAGGTATGTTGACACGAGAACCATTCACAAGTATTCCATTATGGCGAACGATCTGTCGCGCTTCATTTCGCGAGGCACCAAAACCCATACGGTAAGAAACAGTATCAAGACGACTCTCTAACCGCTTGAGGAGGTTTTCCCCTGTAATACCGCGTTGCTTATCTGCCAATTTGTAATTAATACGAAACTGACCTTCAAGTATTCCATAAATACGACGAATTTTTTGTTTCGCCCTTAATTGAACGCCATAGTCAGACAACCGTGTTTTTTTCTGTCCATGTTGTCCAGGCGGGTAATTTCTGCGCTCTATTGCGCATTTGTCTGTAAAACATTTCTCGCCCTTCAGGAATAATTTTTCACCTTCACGACGACATTGACGACATTTAGGATCAAGATTTCTAGCCATAATACTCTGAACTCCTTAGATACGACGCTTTTTAGGGGCGCGGCAACCATTATGTGGAAATGGTGTCACATCAGCAATGCTGGTAATTTTAAATCCAGCCGCGTTTAGAGCACGTACAGCAGATTCCCTGCCAGGCCCAGGGCCCTTGATACGCACTTCAATATTTTTGACTCCACACTCTTGTGCATATTTACTAGCTTTCTCAGCTGCAACTTGAGCTGCAAAAGGAGTACTTTTTCGTGAACCCTTAAAACCAGCTCCACCTGATGTAGCCCAAGACAAGGCATTACCCTGACGATCAGTAATAGTAACAATAGTATTGTTAAAAGATGCGTGAATATGCGCAATCCCTTCAGCTACGTTTTTCTTAACTTTTTTACGTGCCCGTGTAGCTGTCTTTACCATATCTGAGTTTTTCCTTTATTCTGCAATTTATTATTAACCAATAATTAATTATCTCGCTGGTCTACCACTAGTTTGACGAATTGCTTTACGTGGGCCTTTCCTAGTTCTTGCATTATTTTTTGTATTCTGACCTCGAACTGGCAATCCTCTGCGATGTCGTAGTCCTCTATAGCAGCCAAGATCCGTTAGACGCTTAATATTCATTGATACTTCACGACGCAAATCACCTTCAACCCTGAATTTTGCTACATGCTCACGCAATTCCTCCATTTGCGTGTCAGTAATATCTTTAATTTTTATAGATATATCAATACCTACAGAAGCACAAATCTGGCGTGCCCCAGTACGTCCTATACCATAAATCGCCGTCAAAGCAATTACTGCATGCTGATGATTCGGTATGTTTACTCCGGCAATTCTTGCCATACTAACTTCCTACAAATAATAAAACGATCAATTATAACAGCCAAAGTTATATCTTCTAAATCAACCTTGGCGCTGCTTATGCCTTGGATCCTTACTACAAATCACTCTCACAACACGATTACGTCTAATAACCTTGCAATTTCTGCACAATTTTTTGACTGAAGCCTTTACTTTCATATTCCTATTCCTTTTCTATTTAGCGCGAAAAGTAATTCGACATCTACTTAAATCATAAGGCGTAAGATCAACTGTCACCTTGTCTCCCGGTAAAATTCGAATATAATGCATCCGCATTTTACCGGAAATATGGCCAAGTACAACATGATCATTTTCGAGCTTGACACGAAATGTTGCATTCGGCAACGTCTCAAGTATCTCGCCTTGCATCTGTATTGTTTCTTCTTTAGCCATCAATTCTGGAAGCTCTAATTATCTAGTTGATAAGCCGCCGCCGCCTTTAAAATTAGATTTTTTTAACAAACTATCATACTGATGTGACTGCATATAAGCTTGGATTTGTGACATAAAGTCCATTGTTACAACAACAATAATCAATAATGAAGTCCCGCCAAAATAGAATGGCACATTCCATTTTAAAATTAGAAATTCTGGCAACAAACAAACAAGAGTTACATATATTGCCCCTACCATAGTTAGTCTCAGCATAATTTTTTCAATGTGCTTTGCTGTTTGATCTCCAGGGCGTATTCCCGGAATAAAAGCACCACTTTTCTTTAAATTATCAGCAGTTTCCTTTGGATTAAATACCAATGCAGTATAAAAAAAGCAGAAAAATATAATCATTAATGCATACATCAGCACATAAATAGGTTGTCCTGGAGATAAGGCGCCACTTACATCCTTCAACCAAACCATGTTTTCTCCTGTAGCAAACCACCCCGCTAAAGTAGCTGGAAATAGAATGATACTTGATGCAAATATTGGTGGAATAACACCAGCCATATTAAGCTTTAATGGCAAATGAGAACTTTGACCTCCATAAACCTTCCGTCCCACCTGTCGCTTAGCATAATTTACTAAAATTTTTCGTTGCCCACGCTCTACAAAAACCACAAATGCTGTAACTAAAGCTATTGCAATAAAAATCGCAAGAGCCACTAATGAATGCATTGCACCAGTGCTTACTAATTCTAGTGTCCCGCCAATTGCACTTGGTAATCCAGCTACAATACCTGCAAAAATTATTAAGGAAATACCGTTACCTATGCCCCGTTCTGTTATTTGCTCTCCCAACCACATCAAAAAAATAGTACCAGTCACCAAAGTTATTACAGTAAAAGCAACAAATGTTGGCCCTGGCTCAATTACCAATCCAGCCTGTGTCTGTAACGCAATTGATATGCCATAACCCTGTACCAGCGCTAAGCAAAGCGTAAAATAGCGAGTATATTGGGTAATTTTTCTTTTCCCAGCCTCGCCATCTTTCTTTATTGCTTCTAAGTATGGAAAAGCTACCGTACCAAGCTGCATAATAATCGAGGCGGAAATATAAGGCATGATTCCCAAAGCGAACACTGAGAATCGGGATAGCGAACCACCCGAAAACATATTAAACATACCCAGAATTCCGCTCTGCTGCTGATCAAATAAATCTTTTAAAACAACGGGATCAATTCCAGGAACCGGTACATGGGCACCAATTCTATAAACCACAAGCGCAAGCAATAAAAACCAAAGCCTGCGCTTCATATCAGCAAGCTTATCAGACCCGCCCGTTGATTTACCTTTAGCAGCCAATTTTTGTCCTTTTGGCCTTATTCAATGCTGCCACCTGAGGTTTCAATAGCAGCTTTCGCACCTTTAGTAACATGAATACCTTGTAACTTAACTGCTCGACTTATATTGCCTGACAGAATAACTTTAGCAGCTAAAACTGACTTAGAAATTACTCCTGCTTGCTTCAATACCTTTATATCAATAGTATCTACTGGCAATTTATCTAATGCCGACAATTTAACTTCGGCAGTATTTCCTTTTGTAACAGAAGCGAAACCACGTTTCGGCAAACGACGTTGCAGAGGCATTTGACCGCCCTCAAATCCAACCTTATGAAACCCACCAGCTCTTGATTTTTGTCCCTTATGACCGCGACCAGCAGTCTTACCAAAACCAGAACCTATTCCTCGCCCTACACGATGCCGAGAGAAAGTTGATCCATTAGCTGGTTTTATCGAATTAAGTTTCATTTTAAGATTCACACTTCAGAAGATAACAAATTTTATTAATCATACCTCGCACTGCTGCAGTATTTTCTAATTCGGCACTACTATTTATTTTACGCAAACCTAACCCACGAACTGTTGCACGGTGAGATTTCTTAGTTCCGATTAAACTCTTAACCAAAGTCACTTTGATCTTTTTATTTTTATCGCTCATTACGAAACTAACTCCATTATTTCTTCAACGCTTTTACCACGCTTTGCAGCAATATCAGCCGGAGTATTCATTGACTCTAAGCCTTGCAAAGTAGCACGTACTACATTGTATGGATTTCTTGAACCAATGCACTTAGCAGTTATATCGTGTACGCCCAATACTTCAAAGACAGCCCTCATGGGCCCCCCAGCTATAATCCCAGTACCTTCTGAAGCAGGCTGCATATATACTTTAGCAGCGCCATGAGTACCTATAACAGCATGCTGCAAGGTGCCATTCTTTAAACTCACTTTAATCAATTTTCGTCTTGCTTCATCCATCGATTTTTGTACGGCAACAGGCACCTCACGAGACTTACCCTTGCCCATGCCAACACTACCATCTCCATTACCAACAACAGATAAAACTGCAAAGCCAAGAATACGGCCACCCTTAACTACTTTAGTGACACGATTAATCGCGACCATTTTCTCTTTAAGACCATCCCCACGATCTTCACCTTGTGGGTTCTTTCCTTGATTTCTTTGCGATTTAGCCATTAATAATCCTTAATTAAAATACCAAACCATGCTCACGAGCAGCCTCAGCTAATGCCTTAATCCGTCCATGATATTTAAAACCAGAACGATCAAATCCTACTTTAGTAATTCCAATTTTAGTTGCTTTTTCAGCTATTCGTTTACCTATAACTGATGCAGCTCCTACTGATCCGCCGCCAGATAGTTCTTTACGAATCTCAGGCTCAATTGTAGAAGCACTAGTTAAAACATTTCCACTAGTATGATCGATAACTTGCGCATAAATATGGCCATTAGTGCGATGCACAGTTAAACGCACTATTTTCAATTCGGCAATTTTTGCACGAGTTTTTCGTGCGCGGCGCAAGCGGGACTGTATTAAATTCTGCATAAATATCTCATTTATTTCTTCTTAGCTTCTTTCATAACAATAATCTCATCCGCATAACGAACTCCCTTTCCCTTATAGGGCTCCGGTTTTCGAAATGCACGAACTTCTGCAGCCACTTGACCAACCTTTTGTTTGTCAATTCCCTTAATTACTATTTCAGTTTGTGAAGGAGTTTCTGCTTTAATACCTTCAGGCAACTTATAAACAACTGGGTGTGAAAAACCAAGAGTAAGATTTAGATTTTCTTTATCAGCTTTAGCACGATATCCAACTCCTACCAATAATAATTTCTTTTCATATCCCTTCGATACGCCCTGCACCATATTAGCAAGCAAAGATCGCATTGTTCCAGACATAGCATTAGCTTGCCTAGAGTTATTAGCAACCTTAACGAGCAAATTATCATCCTTATGTTCAACAGTTACGTCAGAATTAATACTCCACTGCAACTTACCAAGCGGACCTTTAACCGAAACAGCTGAAGCAGATAAATCTACTTCAACATTTCCTGGGATTGATACAGGCTCTTTAGCTATTCGTGACATATAATCAACACCCCTAGGCTACTATACATAAGACTTCGCCCCCAATTCCATTGGCACGTGCTTTCCGCTCAGTCATAACGCCTTTAGAGGTTGAAATAATAGCAACACCCAAACCATTCATAACCTTAGGAAGACTATTGTTAGGCTTATAAATACGCAAACCAGGGCGACTCACACGATCGATTTTCTCAATCACAGGGAGCCCTGCATAGTATTTTAAACCAACATCCATGACTGACTTATTATCGATATCACGTACAGTAAAATACTCAATATAACCCTCATCTTTCAACACCATAGCAATTGATTGCTTTAATTTTGAGGAAGGCATTGTAACGATTTTTTTATCAGCCCGCTGCGCATTACGTATGCGTGTCAACATATCAGCGATAGGGTCACTCATGCTCATTTAGGCACCTCACGTAATCCAATTTTTAACTAACATTTATACTTTTCCAATTTTATTACTACCAACTAGCTTTCATAATCCCTGGGATTTGACCACTCATTGCAATTTCACGCAGCTTACTTCGACCCAATCCAAACTTGCTATAAACCCCTCTAGGGCGACCTGTCAGCATACAACGATTTCGGAGTCGAACTGGACTTGCATTCCTAGGTAACATCTGTAATTTAATTCTGGCAGATTGTTGCTCTTCTTCACTCATATTTTTATCATTAATAACAGCCAATATCTCAGCACGTTGAGCGGCAAATTTTTTAACGGTTTTTCTTCTTTTTAAATCACGATTAATTAGAGATACTTTAGACATATTACCTTTATTTTTTAAATGGAAATTTAAATGCCGCTAGTAATGCTTTAGCTTCCGCATCAGTTTTAGCAGTAGTTGTAATAGTTATGTTCATGCCACGCAATGCATCCACCTTGTCGTAGTCTATTTCCGGGAAAATGATTTGCTCTTTAACACCCATTCCATAGTTTCCACGACCATCAAAAGCCTTTCCAGATATTCCACGAAAATCACGAATACGTGGTATTGCAACGCTTATCAACCTATCTAAAAACTCATACATCTGCATTCGTCGCAGCGTTACCATGCAACCTACTGGATAGCCATCACGAACCTTAAATGTCGCTATGGATTTTTTTGCCTTAGTAATAACGGGCTTTTGTCCAGCTATCTTTTGCATGTCTGAAACCGCGTGATCTAATACTTTTTTATCAGCTACCGCCTCACCAACACCCATATTGAGCGTAATTTTTGTAATTTGCGGAACTTCCATAACAGACTTATAGGAAAATTTCTCCACTAATTCTTTAGTAACTGTATCTCGGTAAAATTCTAGTAAACGGGCCATATTTTTTTCAGTTTAAATGTCGACTAATTCGCCATTAGATTTAAAATAACGAACTTTACGCTTATCTTCCAAAGTTTTAATTCCAACCCTATCAGCTTTTTTTGTTGCCGAGTTATAAACTGCAACATTTGAAATCTGAATTGGCTTTGCTACTTCAACTATGCCACCAGCAGTTCCTTTGTTAGGATCAGCCTTAGTATGTTTTTTTACTTTATTAATACCTTCAATTACGACTAACGAATCATCTACTACACGCAGCACTGTTCCACGCTTACCCTTATCTTTACCAGTTATGGCAATTACGTCATCACCTTTCTTAATTTTTTTCATGCTGCGCTCCTTACTTCACGCTTAAAGAACTTCTGGCGCAAGCGATACAATCTTCATAAATCGCGCATTACGCAATTCACGTGTTACTGGACCAAAAATACGTGTTCCTATGGGCTCTAATTTTGCATTTAATAATACCGCTGCATTCTTATCAAATTTTATCAAAGAGCCATCAGTCCGACGTATGCCTTTAGCTGTACGCACTACCACCGCATTATAAACCTCACCCTTTTTAACGCGCCCCCTTGGAGTGACATCTTTTATGCTAACTTTAATAAGGTCGCCGATACCAGCGTATCTCCTTTTGGAGCCACCCAATACTTTAATACACATTACGGAGCGCGCACCTGTATTATCCGCAACTTTCAAAACTGACTGCATTTGAATCATTTTTTACTCACTCTATCCAACTTTTCCTACATTTAAGACATCCTAAATGCCTGGATAGTTTTGGATCCCGTCCGGGTGTTATGCTGCTTGCTGTAATTAATTTATTTACAGCTCAGCTTGAATTAAAAAAATTGAATATTTCTAGACTATTAATACTCTAGAGGGCGCCAATTATACTGTCACACCACCTAATAAACAAGCTAAAAAACTCAAATGTTAAAATTAATTTCTATTTATTTAATACCTATTTATTCAATCATCACTTGGCTACACACCATGCTTTAGTTTTGGAAATAGGCTTGCATTCTTTAATAGTTACCAAGTCGCCTTGATGAAACTCATTTTTTTCATCATGGACATGATATTTTTTTGATTTAGTTATAATTTTACCATAGAGAGGATGCTTTACTTTTCGCTCAACTAATACAGTTATAGTCTTATCTGTTTTATCACTTGTTACTCTACCTATGAGGGTACCGCTCATATTATCTTTACTCATGATTGTTTCACTTTTTGACCAAGTATAGTTCTAATACGTGCAATATCCCGACGCACATAACGTAACTGATTATGATTTGTTAATTGTTGTGTGGCATGTTGCATCCGTAGACCAAATTGCACCTTTAGCATTGCTAATAACTCCTTCTGCAATTCTACTGGGGTTTTATCTCTTAATTCACTTGCTTTCATAATTAACCGCCTAGTTGTCTAATAACAAAAGTAGTCCTAACCGGAAGTTTAGCAGCGGCCAAGCGAAACGCTTCCCTTGCCATTGTTTCATCAACTCCATCCATCTCGTATAACATCTTACCCGGTTTTATCTGTGCAACAAAATATTCAGGGTTACCTTTACCACCACCCATACGAACTTCTGCAGGCTTTTGAGATATTGGTTTATCTGGAAAAATACGAATTCTAACTTGGCCACCCCGCTTTATATGACGAGTCATGGCCCTACGAGCAGCTTCAATCTGGCGCGCAGTTAAGCGACCGCTAGTGATCGCTTTTAGACCAAATTCACCAAAACTAACTTTTGTTCCACGAGTAGCCATACCGTTATTACGACCTTTTTGTTGTTTACGGTATTTTGTTCTAGCTGGTTGTTGCATCTTTAGCTCCCGGCGTTTTTACAGTATCTTTAATTTTAGATTTCTTAATTGAAGTTGATTTATCATCTTTTTCTGCAGTAGACTTTGTTTTTTTCGTAGCCGGCCCTTTTTTCACTTCTTTAACTTCTTTGGCTACTTTCGCCACTTTCGCTACTTTCGCTACTTTGGCTGGACTCTTTGTTACTTTTTTAGCAATAATTTTCTTATCAGTATCTAGCTTATCTGTTACTTCAATCTTAGCCTTAGTAGCAGTTGATTTACTTACAGCCTTAACTGGCTTTTTATCTGTCGTGGGTTTTGTCTTTTTTGCAGTTGGTTTAGCTACTAGACGTTTCTTTTTCTTTTCTTGATCTAATCCCGGGGTTTTATCTGAAGGCGAAGCGCTCGACAAGGACTGATCACTACTACGGCCAATAATCTCGCCCTTAAATACCCATACTTTAATACCTATGGCCCCATAAGTGGTCTGAGCTGTCGAAGTACCATAATCAATATCAGCACGGAGAGTATGAAGCGGAACTCGACCTTCGCGGTACCATTCACACCGTGCAATTTCAATCCCGTTAAGTCGCCCAGCGCTCTGTATTTTTATACCCTGAGCACCTAAACGCATAGCATTTTGTATCGAACGTTTCATTGCTCGACGAAACATAATACGCTTCTCTAATTGCTGAGCAATATTATCAGAGATTAGCTGTGCATCAATTTCAGGCTTCCGAATTTCTTCAATATTTACATGCACCGGAACACCCATTCGCTTTTGTAGCTCCCCACGGAGAAACTCAATATCTTCACCCTTTTTGCCAATTACAATACCAGGGCGAGAAGTATAAATTGTAAAGCGTGCATTCTTAGACGGACGCTCAATAGTTATACGGCTAACCGATGCATGAGATAGTTTTTTCTTTAGATAATCTCTAACTTTTATATCTTCCTGCAACATTATTGGAAAATTTGCTTTGTTAGCGTACCACTTTGATGACCAGTTTTTCTGTACTGAAAGTCGAAAACCTGTTGGATGTATTTTTTGTCCCATAATAACCTTATAAGCCCCTATTTTTGGTTGCCAACCATATCGCCCACGGTTAAAAAAATGTGACATGTTGGCTTAATAATACGATTACCACGACCTTTTGCACGAGCACTTGTTCGCATCATTGATGGACCACGATCGATATATATAGTCGACACCTTTAATTCATCAATATCTGCTCCATCATTATGCTCGGCATTAGCAATAGCAGATTCTAATAATTTTCGAATAATCACCGCGCCCTTTTTTGGACTAAAAGCAAGAAGATTTAATGCGCGGTCTACCGGCAGCCCACGGACCTGGTCTGCCACCAATCGCCCTTTTTGCTCAGATAATCGAACCCCGCGTAACACAGCAGATGTTTGCATACTTCAATTACTCCTATTTTTTTACTACTTTACGGTCTGCAGAATGCCCTTTAAAAGTACGGGTATGAGAGAACTCACCCAGCTTATGTCCTACCATATTCTCAGTTACGAAAACAGGAATATGCTGTCTACCATTATGTACTGCAATAGTAAGACCAATAAAATCAGGCAATACTGTAGAACGACGTGACCAAGTTTTAATAGGACGCCTATCCTTAATTGCACGTGCAGCCTCCACCTTTTCTTTCAAATGCAAATCAACAAATGGGCCTTTTTTTACGGAACGAGCCATGATTTATTACCCCTTGTTCTTATTCGAATAACGACGGCGTACAATCATTCCGTCCGTACGCTTATTACTACGAGTGCGATAACCTTTTGCCGGAGTCCCCCAAGGACTAACTGGATGCCTTCCTGCCGCAGTCTTACCTTCACCACCACCATGCGGATGGTCTATTGGATTCATTACAACACCACGAACAGTTGGCCTAATACCACGCCATCTATTCGCACCTGCTTTACCAATTGATCGAAGATTATGCTCAGAATTACCTACCTCACCAATTGTGGCACGACAATTAATATGTACTTTACGAATCTCACCTGAACGAAGCCTTAATTGCGCATAATCACCCTCACGAGCTAATAGCTGCGTTGAAGTACCAGCAGAACGAGCAAGTTGCGCACCTTTTCCTGGGGACAACTCAACGCAATGAATTGTAGTACCAACTGGAATGTTACGTAATGGAAGCGCATTGCCATTTTTTATTGGCGCATCTACACCACTCATTAGCTGCGCTCCTACAACAACCCCCTTAGGAGCAACAATATAAGCACGCTCGCCGTCAACATAACAAAGTAAAGCTAGATTTGCACTTCTGTTCGGATCATATTCTAATCGCTCAACTTTAGCAGAAATTCCATCTTTTTTACGACGAAAATCAATTATACGATAATGCTGTTTATGGCCACCACCCATATGACGTGTAGTAATACGCCCGGAATTATTACGGCCAGCAGTACGACTTTGCTTCTCTACTAATTTGGAATAGGGCGCACCCTTATGCAAGTCCTTATTAACAACCTTAATAAGCCCACGCCGCCCTGGAGAAGTTGGTTTGACTTTAATCAGTGCCATTATTTACTCTCCACCTGAGCTATTTCAGAAAAATTAATTTCTTGACCAGACTTTATACTGACATAGGCCTTCTTCCAATTTGTTCTCCGCCCCATAAAACGACCGAATCTTTTCTCTTTACCCTTAACATTTGACACTTGCACCCCCGTAACTTCTATTTTCTGCGCCTTCCACATCAATTCAACGGCTGCTTGTATCTCAGGTTTAGTGGCATTCTGTATTACACGAAAGATTATTTGATTATTCTTTTCTACTATAAATGTGGCTTTTTCAGACACCTGAGGCTTTAGCAACACTTGCATCAATCGATCTTCACTAAAAACTTGTATGCTCATGACAGCATCTCCTCAATTTTTGTTACCGCACTTTGAGTCATTATTATTTTGTCATAACGCAGGAGACTTACTGGGTCGGCATGACCCACCTCTACCACCATTACATTTGGAAGATTACGCGAAGACAAATAAAGATTTTCATCTATTTTATCTGTAATAAGCATCACCTCTTTCAAACCCATATCTTTTAATTTTTGTGATAATAGTTTTGTTTTTGGGCTATCTACCGTAAATTCATCTACGACCGATAATCGACTATCACGCACCAGTTGCGACAAAATAGTACTCATTCCAGCACGATACATCTTACGATTTACTTTATGACTGAAATTATCACTTGGACTACTAGGAAATATCTGACCACCACCACGCCACAATGGACTAGAAGCCATCCCTGCACGTGCACGCCCCGTTCCCTTTTGATTCCACGGTTTACGTGTAGATTTATTAACATCAGCTCGCCCTTTTTGCGCTCGATTAGCGCTACGAGCATTAGCCATATAAGCGGTTACTAACTGATGAACAAGAGCTTCATTATACTCACGTCCAAACAAAGCATCTGATGCAGAAATATCTTTAGCGGACTGACCGTCATTACCAATAAGCTTAAGTTCCATTATGAACCCGCCTTTTTATCTTTCTTGCTACCATCAGCAACCTTACTTGCAGGCTGCTTTATACTTGTAATTTTAAAGCTTGGGCGCACCAACACATCGCCACCCCTTGAACCGGGAATAGCCCCCTTTATTAGAAGCAAACCTTTCTCAGCATCTATACGCAAAACCTCTAAGTTTTGTGTCGTCTTCCGAACAGTGCCTAAATGTCCTGCCATCCGTTTTCCAGGAAATACACGGCCAGGATCCTGACACATACCTATAGAACCCGGTTTATTATGAGCCTTTGAATTACCGTGACTGGCACGATTTGAAGTAAAGTGATGACGCTTGATTACACCAGAAAAACCCTTGCCAATGGTTATGCCGGTTATATCTACTCTCTGACCTACCTGAAAGATCTCAGTATTTACAACAACACCTGGCTTCAGAGCTGACAACTGCTCATCTGTTACCCTGAATTCCTTAATTATATGACCCGCCTCAACTGCAGCTTTAGCAAAATGACCTGCCAAGGGCTTATTGACACGACTTGCCCTGCGTTTACCGAAAGTTACCTGCACAGCTGAATATCCATCAGTAGCAGGAGTTTTTATTTGCGTGACTCGATTATTAGACACATCAAGAACCGTTACTGGCTGACTATGTCCATCATCTGTAAAAATACGGGTCATGCCAATTTTACGGCCGACTAATCCTAAACTCATTTTAAACCGCCTTTATAATGAAGGTGTCGATTTCAATTGACCGACACTCTATAACAACTTTAACTTCTCTTCCCTAAAATTATCAATAAATTCTTACCCAAAATTTATAATTTTATTTCTACATCTACACCAGCAGGCAAATCCAGTCTCATCAAGGCATCCACAGTTTTATCCGTTGGATCCATAATATCCATCAGCCTCAAATGAGTACGAATCTCAAATTGATCACGTGAGGTTTTATTAACATGCGGAGATCGTAACACATCAAACCGTTCAGTACGTGTTGGCAATGGGATTGGCCCCTTTACCACCGCGCCGGTACGCTTTGCAGTTTCAACAATTTCCATTGCGGACTTATCTATTAGCCTGTAATCGAAAGCCTTCAAACGAATACGTATTTTCTGGTTCTGCATTTTCTAACCTCAGAATGAAGATTCTGGATCCAGATATACATGCACTTAGCACCTAATTCTGTCTCCTTCCTCCTTTAATTTTATTACTCTATAATTTTTGCTACCACACCCGCACCAACCGTCCTTCCACCCTCACGAATAGCAAAACGTAAACCTTCTTCACATGCAATCGGCGCTATTAAAGTAACTGTTACCGACACATTATCACCAGGCATTATCATTTCTGTACCTGCCGGCAA
>ENA-OREN01003087-OREN01003087.1-marine-metagenome-genome-assembly--contig:-NODE-3087-length-15902-cov-11.911848_pt1 | contig 15902 bp, 15 predicted proteins | sample MGYA00248624_ERZ508555 | MGnify/ENA primary metagenome ERZ508555 (study PRJEB26222, sample SAMN06267773) | marine metagenome | isolation source: Saanich Inlet, British Columbia, Canada | place...
TCTACGGTACGCACCATATTGGCGCTTCGACCGATCAGGCCCAGGCAGCGGTAGCTGATGGTGTATTGGAGATCATTGAAGCCTTTGATACAGGGCTGGTTCTGCACTGTGTCAACGGTCAGGTGTAATGTTGATTTTTTCGCGGAGCAAAAATTATGAGTGAACGGATGCACAATTTCAGTGCGGGCCCTTGTACGTTGCCGTTGTCAGTACTTGAGGAGGCCCAGGCTGAGTTCGTTGATTACCAGGGAGCTGGCATGTCTCTGATAGAGATGAGTCATCGGGGGAAGCAATTTGTCGCGGTACACGAGGAGGCGGTTGAACTGGTCCGCAGTGTATTTGGGGTTCCTCGGGACTTTGATGTGCTTTTTCTACAGGGCGGCGCCACGCTGCAGTTTGCGATGGTGCCGATGAACCTGTTACGCGAAGGGCACAAGGCGGCTTACGTTAACTCCGGTAGTTGGGGTAAGGGCGCTATTACTGATGCTAAACCATACGGCGAGGTTTACACCGCCTGGGACGGAGCGGAGTGTAACTATACCCGTATGCCCAAATCCGGTGAGTTGGAGATCCAGCCCGGCACCCGTTATCTGCACATCACCTCCAACGAGACTATCGGCGGTGTCCGCTTTAGAGACTGGCCACAGGTGGACGTACCGCTGGTCGCGGATATGTCATCGGACTATATGTCCCGACCGATTCCCTGGGAAAGCTTTGACCTGGTGTACGGTGGTGTACAGAAAAATCTTGGGCCAGCGGGTATGGCAATGGTGATCGTCCGCAAGACGGCGATCGAGGACAATAACCGCGACATCGCCCGGTATCTTCGCTACGACATACACTCAGATAAGGGCTCCATGTTTAACACACCACCGGTCTTCCCGATTTACATTTTAGGTAAAGTTCTGAAATGGATGCAGGGCAGGGGCGGCATAGACGCTGTAGCGCGTGAGGCTGAAGCGAAGGCGGACATTCTCTACCACGCAATCGATACCAGCGATGGCTATTACCATTGCCCAGTAGATGTCGAATCCCGGTCAGTGATGAATGTGGTGTTTCGCCTGCCCAGTGAAGATCTTGAAAAGAGCTTTGTCACGCAAGCGGGCGAGGAAAAATTGTTGAATCTCAAGGGCCACCGCAGCGTGGGTGGCTGCCGGGCGAGCATTTACAACGCGATGCCACGCGAGGGTGTGCAGGCGTTGGCAGATTTTATGGCGACTTTTCGTTTGGCACATCCCGGCTGAGTCCCGCGTCGCGTTAGGTTGAGAGATTGGATAAGTGACACAGATTCGCGCTTTCAGGCCGTATGTAGTGGCTCCACAGCATGCCATTGCGGTGGTGAGCCCGGCCTATGATTCGATGAGTCCGGCACAGCGGCGCATATTTTGCGAAACTCATCCGAAAAACTACATCAATACTATGCAGGTAACGGATGATTTCCCCACCGGTGAGCGGCCGACAGAAGCGAAAGTCCTAGAGGCTAATGTCCAGCAACTACAGGTGATGTTGGAAAACGGCTCTTACCGGAACTCGGATACCGATGCTGTTTTTATTTACCAGCTTAGTATTGATGGCCATACACAGACCGGTGTCGTCGCTGAGATTCCGGTTGGTGAATATGAGAATGGATCTATCCGCAGGCATGAAGAAACCCGTAAGGAGCATGAGGAGCGTCTCAGCCGTTATCTGGATATCGTGGGTGCGAGTTCTAGCCCGATCTGTCTGGCATATGCTGGATCTGCCCAAATTGATGCGATAGTTGAGTCTGTAACCCAGGGTGACCCAGTGCTCGATTTTGTGTTGCCGGATGGCGTTTGCCAGCGGTTGTGGCGGGTCACCGATACTTCACAGTGCGACGGCCTTTGCCAGGCATTCTCTGGTATTGATGCAACCTACCTGACCGACGGACATCATCGTGCGGCTTCGACATTGCGACATGCTGCCAGCCGTCGGGCTACCGGCAAGACTGATGGCCCGTGGGATTATCTGCTGGTCGCGTTGTTTCCAGCGGACCAGTTACGGGTTTTGGCCTTTAACCGTTGCGTACGGGATTTGGGCGGTAGAACTCCAACCGATCTACTAACCGAACTGGCGAAAGATTTCGTGGTTGAGCCTATAGCCGACGATCGTGCTGCCGAGTTCCCCGCACAGCGCGGCCAGTTCCTGATGCTATTGGATGGGCGGGCCATACTACTCACTCTGCTTCGCCCGGTGTTGGATAAATCGCCATTGCGGAATCTAGACGTCTCTATCTTGCAGGACCGGATTCTAAAGCCTTTATTGGGGATTAGTGACGTGCGTGGCGATCCACGGCTGGATTACGTGACTGGTGACAGTGGGTTAGAAGGCCTGCAAGCTCGCTGTAGCGAGGGCTGGCAGGTGGGATTCGCCTGTTTTCCTACTTCATTGGCAGAACTGATGGCGGTTGCCGACGCGAGCGAGGTCATGCCACCCAAGTCGACTTGTTTTGATCCCAAGACTCGCTCCGGAATATTCGTGCGGATGTCCTAACAATCTTATCTGTTAGGCTATTGCTGCGACTCAAGACCAGAATCTGGTTCTAAGTACCACACATACCTGCCGCGGCGAGATGACTGGAGCCTTTATTCTAGCGCTTTAGTGGAATGACCTGGTCCAATAACGCGAAGGTCGTGGTGATCGGCGGCGGGGCCATTGGCTGCGGCGTGGAAGTATAGTATGCCGATGGGCGTCTTCGATCGAGACTTGTTGGATCATCGAGTTATCCAATTGTTCCACGAGGCGAAAATAGGTTTCTGGATTCGCTTTTTTGTAGCCGTCTTCGTCGAGATAGTTAGGATAACCACAACACATATGCAGCCGCCGCCGGGTGTACCTGTGGGTCGGTTGGTTAACTAGCTTATTCTCCTTATACGCTGAGTAATCCAGAGCACTGTACGCTTGCATTCCAACACAATATCGGTCAACCATCAATCATAAGAGATCTGTTTAAATCAAATAATTGATTGGTATTGATCGTTTATTACGCTTGGGCTACAATTCATCTGGGAATCCAGTGACGACGTACATATTGCATAAACTGCCTATTCCCTGATAAAAACTTATAGAGGAGAATACAATTGAATTTTACAAGAGCAAAACTAACTTCCGGGATGCTGGCAGCATCCTTACTGGCGTTTAGTACCACAAGTAGTGCAGTGGATCTGACGGTCTATACCGCAGTAGAGGCCGAGGACCTGCCGCGTTACGCAGAAACCTTTAACAAGGACCATCCTGACATTAATATCAAATGGGTCAGGGACTCGACCGGGATCATTACGGCAAAACTCCTGGCCGAAAAGAACAACCCCCAGGCTGACGTTGTCTGGGGACTTGCCGGATCATCCATGATGATCATGAAATCCGAGGGCATGCTGGAGCCGTACACGCCCAAGGGAATTGAAAACCTGGATGATAAATTTTACGACAGCGATTCGCCAACGAGCTGGGTAGGAATGGACGCATGGGTAGCTGCCGTTTGCGTCAACACAATCGAAGTTGAAGCCAAGGGCCTGCCAATGCCCGCCTCATGGAAAGACCTGACTGATCCGGTATACAAAGGCCACCTAATCATGCCTAACCCCAATTCATCCGGCACGGGCTTCCTTGATGTTTCCAGCTGGCTGCAGATGTTTGGTGAAGAAGGCGGATGGGCTTTTATGGATGCATTGCACAAAAATATGTTCCGTTACACCCACTCAGGGTCTGCCCCCTGCAAGCTGGCCGCATCCGGGGAAACCCCAATCGGCATTTCATATGCGTTTCGCGGAGCCCGTTCTAAGGCTGCCGGCGCACCAATTGAAATTATCGTCCCGGAAGAAGGGGTAGGCTGGGAAATGGAGGGCTTCGTTATTATCGCCGGCACCGAAAACCTGGAAGCGGCAAAGACCCTGATGGACTGGTCTATTTCAAAAACGGCAATGGAGATGTACAACGGCACTTTCGCTGTTGTTTCTTACAAGGGAATGGCAAAACCGGTGGAGCATTTTCCTCCAGAGCTGCTTGATAAAATGATCGTGAATGATTTTGAATTTGCGGCCAACAACCGGAAAGCGATACTGGCAGAATGGCAAAAGCGCTACGATTCCAAGTCTGATTGATTCCAAAGAATAACAACACTAGATCGATTTCGACCTGGCCAGTACAACTGGCCAGGTCGTTTCGTTTTATGCAAGTTCATAGCCGACCACAATCGCTGTTAATAAACCCCGGTATGAATTCCACCCAGAAACCGTATCTTCAAATTGAACGGCTGACAAAGAAATTCGGGGATTTCACCGCACTTGATGATGTGTCCCTGGACGTCTATGAAGGCGAGTTTGTGTGCTTCCTGGGCCCGTCTGGTTGCGGCAATTGGCTATCCATCTTGGCGGGATTCGCCTCGCCTTACTCGCAGGGGTTCTGATTGCCTTCATCGCGATTACCGTGGACCGGCTGATAAATGCCTGGGTGCGAAAACGCAAAGCGGAGATTTGGGCCGACGCCATTTAAAAAGAACGATCCACTCGCGGTAGTTATTGGCGGCGGCGCTACCGGCTGCGGTGTCGCCCGCGACTTAATCCTGCGCGGATTCAAAGTAACCCTGGTTGAGCACGATGACCTTGGTAGCGGCACCAGCAGTCGCTTCCACGGCATGCTGCAAAGTGGTGCGCGTTATGCCGTCACCGACACAGGTTTTGCAGCGGAATGTATGCGAGAAAGACTAAACATCGCGAACCTCGCACCGCAAGCTGTCGAAACCTGCGGCGGACTGTTTATCTCTCTGCCGGACGACCCTCCTGAATTTGCTGATCAGTTTGTAAGTGGTTGCCAAAATGCCCGAATTCCGATCGAAGAAATTGACCCCGCTCAGGTAATGTCAGAAGAACCAGAAATTAGTCGACAGGTATTACGGGCATTCTCGGTACCGGATGCTACGGTGCAATCGTGGCGACTGGTGAATCTGCTGGCCGATGACGTGCTCGCACGAGGCGGTGAAATTCTCACACGACACCGGGCCATCGGCATCGACGTATCTACCGGTAGAGTTCGTGCTGTTGTCGTCGAGGGGAAGGGTGGAAAGCGCCATCTACCAGCAGACATTGTCGTCAATGCAGCAGGTCCCTGGTCTGCACAAGTGGCTGACTTGGCCGGCGAAAAAACCAATCTGGAATTAGGTAAAGGCTCGATCCTCGTTTTTTCACACCGCATGGTTGCAAAGGCTATCAACCGCTGCAGGCCCCCCACCAGTCACGACATTATTGTTCCTACTGGAACCATTAGCTTATTTGGAACTACATCGGAAGTCGTCAACGATCCGTCAACCACTCAGGTACGACCTGAGGAAATTCAGGAATTGCTCGACAACGCAGAAATCCTTTTGCCGAATGCCCGCAGCTATCGTGCATTTCGTGCCTGGGCCGGAGTACGCCCGTTATATAAACCCGATAACTGGCCATCCGACAAACCATTGTCGCGAAGGCATTCGATTGTCAATCACGGTGACAGAGGTATTGATGGTTTTTTCACTATCTGTGGTGGCTCTTTAACAACACATCGCTCGATGGCCGAGGATATCGGCGATCAAATTTGTACCTCTCTGGGGCTTGAAGTTCCGTGTACGACGACAACGACGCCACTATCTTCAGGAATGAAACCACTGTGGCGCCCAGCTCAAAATTTTCACCGCATCGAACATGATAAGCAGTTTCTCGCGCCAGTTTGTGAATGTGAATCGGTTACACATCAAGACATCACGCATCAAATCGAAAATTGTAGCATTCGCTGCCTACACGATTTACGTCGACGGTTACGCATTGGATTCGGTCCCTGTCAGGGTACATTTTGCGCGAATCGAGTAGCAGCGATGATCCTTCGAAATGATTCACAGTACGACGCTGTAGAGGATCTCGAGGCATTCTGGTGCGAACGACTCAAAGGCAGCAAACACACCGCCTGGGGCCAACAGGCCAGGCAAATTTTGTTGAGCGATATTGTCTATCGTGAAACCCTGGGTTTACGGCTAGATGACTCATCTGCATTGTCTGGCAATTCTCATGAAGAGTGATGCAATTGTCATCGGTGCAGAGCTTGATGGTCTGATTGCGGCTATGCGACTAGCGGAAAATGGCCATTCCGTTCAGGTTCTATCGAATGGAATGAGTTCGTTAAATTATGCGCCGGACGGCATCCAGGTCCTTGGTCATATTGCAAACGGGATCGTTATATCAGATCCCTTTGACGCCATATCCAGCCTGGACAGCTCGCATCCCTACCGAATACTAGGAGCTGATCAACTTAAACAGGCGTTGGAATGGTATGTCGATGTCCGAAAAAGATTGGGCTTACCTGTTGTAGTCGATAGCAATAATCAACAGGCAATCTCGGCCGCAGGTTTGCCTTTGCCGGTTTACGCCACCACTGAACATCAAGCTACTTTTGATAAAGTTCATGGCAAAATTACGGCTATTATCCGCTTTGCAGGGCACAGAGATTCACCTGGCGAATTGCTAGCTAATGGATTGGCAAGGCAATCAATCCAGTCGGTGATTGTCGAGTTCGACTCTCCTGGATCTGTAGTCGAAAATGCAGCCCTGGCAAAGACATTTGACACTATGGATGCGCTTGAACATTACTTTGAATGTCTGCGTAAAGAGATACCGGAACAGATTCAAGCGGTAGTTTTCCCCGCCGTAATGGGATTGAAGAATCATCAATCTGTTTTATCAACAGCTGAGAGGGTTTTGGGCCTTCCTTGTTTCGAGATTCCAACACTACCCTTAAGCGTACCAGGGATGCGATTGGAGCAAGGCTTTCGCAAAAATCTAAAGGAAGCTGGTGTGGTATTGCAGACCGGCGTTTATCCAACTGCATGCTCGATAGGTGTCGATGACCGTATTAACGTAACTGACGAATCTGGTCGGAATCACCAGGCGTCTGTTGTTGTTCTTTCCAGTGGCGGAGTATTGATGGGTGGCCTCGATGTCGACTCACGGGGCAGGGTGCAAGAAACCGCATTTGAGTTGGATGTCTACCAGACCGCACCGCTAACTGCCAACGGCCCAAACGAAGTTCTGGATGCGCTGCATAACACGGGTGTCGATACCGATTACGCATTGCGCCCGAAGATGAATAGTACTGGCTACTTCAAAAATCTATTTGTTACCGGGCACACTCTGGCGCACTGGAATCCCTCAAAAGAGGGCTCAGCTAACGGCGTATGCATTGCCACTGGCTGGGCTGCCGCGGGAAACGCACTGATGTATCTTGAGGAGCGAAATGCAGCATAACGGGGTATTTATCGGAATCGACCATGGCGGCACAACCACGACCGCTCTGGTATACGATCTGGAACGTGGCAAACTTTCCAGTCATTCGGTGCCAATGCCAAAGCGTATGCCCTCGGCAGGTATCGTCGAACATGACCCGGAAGATTTTTTTGAAAGTAGCCTGGGCGCGGCTCGAGGTGCTCTCGATTCGGCCAAATTGAAATGGACGGACGTAAAGGGTATCGGAATTGCTAATCAAGGCGAAACCAGTATGGCCTGGGATACGGAAACCGGTCTGGGTATCGGGCCAGCACTCTCATGGGAAGATAGACGTACCTCGGAACTTTGCGATCAACTTGCGGCCAGAGGAGTCGATAAACTGATTCGCGAACGTACTGGAATAATGCTGGACCCTTATTTCTCTGCATCAAAATTCCAATGGCTGATTGAAAATATTCCCGAGGTTGGAATGGCTCGGGATAAAGGATGTCTGCGTCTTGGCGGCACCGATAGTTACCTGATCAGTCGTCTCACGGATGGCGAAGTTCACGCAAGCGAGGCTGGCACGGCGTCTCGTACCGCATTGTTCAACCTGCATAAGCTCACCTGGGACTGCGACTTGCTGGATGCATTCGGCCTGACACAATCGCAACTACCTTTGATTCAACCTACCTGTGGTGACTTTGGTTACACGCGGCACAGAGATTTTAACGGCGTAGCGGTGCCAATTACCGCAAATGTGGTCGATGCTCACGGAGCCTTATTCGCACAAGGCTGCCTTGATAACACCAAAGTTAAGGCGACGCTCGGTACTGGTGCCTTTATCGAAGTTAATACGGGAAAATTTCCACTCAAACCGGATGGGAAATTTCCAGTATTCGTCGGTTGGGAGCTGGAAGATTCGGTCGACTACACAATCGAGGGCGGTGTTTTTTCCGTTGGCTCAGGGATCGACTGGCTAGTGCGTTCCGGAATTCTATCTTCGGCCGACGTGTCGGCTGAGATGGCACTGAACGCATCCAACCACTCCGGTGTATCCGTGGTGCCTTGTTTCACGGGACTATCAGCGCCCTATTGGCAATCGGGCGCACGCGCCAGCATTAGCGGACTTGGGCTAGATACAAAACCGGCAGACATCGTGCGTGCGTTGCTTGATGGTATTGCATTTCAATGCGCGGAGATTATCCAGGCCCTGAGTCAGAAAACGCAGGGTACGGTAAGTGAAGTACGAGCGGATGGCGGTCCTACCGCTAATGATTTCCTAATGCAGCGTCTTGCGGATTTGCTAGGCATGCCAGTGTCTGTTTCGCTGGAACCGGATATGACTGCGCTCGGCACGGCCTATCTCGCTGCAATTGGTGCCGGACAGTTGAAATCTGATGATGTTCTAGCGATGGAACGTAATAGCAGAATCTTTGAACCCATCATGGAAAGCGACGAACGTGATTCGCTTTGGGCCAGCTGGAACAAGAGTGTCCATGAAGTTTGCGAAAGGACTAAGGAGCTTTGAAAATGAGTCAAAATCAAGGGATATCTTCTTCGCCGAGGCCAAATCGAAAAGCAATACTGGACACTATGGCCCTATGCACCAAATGCGGAATTTGCCACGCGCATTGCCCCGTCGCCGCGGTAACAAAAACCTTTCCAGGGCCTAAATTTTCAGGACCACAGGCCCAACGCTATCGGGTGTTCGATCAAAGTTCCGAAAATTCCCCATTGTTGTGTAGTGGATGCGGAGTATGTACCAGCGTATGTCCGAACAATGTTGCCATAACCGATATCATCACCCTGGCTAAAGCAGATATTACTAAAAATGGTGCAGACATAAGCCTGGGGCAAAAGATATTAAACCGGCCAGCTACTATCGGGCGATTGGCGAGTCTGTTTCCACGTCTGGCAAATGCGGTGCTGAGTAATCGAATTCTGCGCGGTGTGGCTGAACAAATTTTTGGTATCGCGCGTAACGCACCTCTACCTAAGGTTCGGGGCCGCCAGTTTCGCAAATGGTTCGCAAAGCAAACTCAACCAAATGGTCAACGTATTGCCTTGTTTACTGGTTGTTCGGTCGAATATTATGACCCGGATTGTGCAATAGCACTGACCAAAATACTGAATTGTCTCGGGTATCATGTCGACGCACCGACAGACCTATGTTGTTCACTACCAAAATTATCCAGTGGTGAAACCACAGCGGCTCGAAAGCAAGCGCAAATGTTAGTTGACGAATTGCTACCTGCAGCGAAGCAAGATCAAATCATTCTTTCCACGTCAACCAGTTGTAGCCTCACACTGCGGTCAAAGTATGCCAGCTACCTGGATATGACCGATGAACGTTCAACGAGTGTAGCCAATGCCGTAATGGATGCTTGCGAATTTTTACTGAATGAGCATGGCGATTACTTACGCGAGAATCTTCAAGAAATACCGCAGAAAGTGTTGTACCACGGTCCTTGTCAACTGCGCGATCACAGAATGGGTGAGCCCGCTCTAGAACTGTTGCGCCTAATTCCAAATATCGAGCTAACGCTTTCCCAGGCAGATTGTTGCGGTATCGGCGGCACCTATGGCTACGAAAAAAACAAATACTCGATTGCTATGGAAGTAGGGAAACCCCTGATGGAGCAGGTTCGACAATGTAAACCTGACATTATTATTTGTGACAGTGAAACCTGTCGATGGAACATAAAAGCGCAGACTGGAGTGTCCTGTAAACATCCCGTACAACTGCTGGTAGAAGCACTCAATCTGGAGGGTATTCATCCAAAAACGAAACTTCATCCCGTGGGTAGAAGATCATGACAGACCAGATCGCAAGTCATTCCGGATCACAAGCTTATCTTCAGATAGACCACTTAACCAAAAAATTTGATGATTTTGTAGCACTCGACAACGTCTCACTCAAGGTATTTGATCGATGACCGATTCCTCAATCGCATCCCTGGATGGCACCCGCTACGACGTGGCGATCATCGGGGGGGGTATCAACGGGGCCAGCGCGGCACAACACCTGAGCGCTGCCGGCTATCGGGTTCTAGTGATCGAACAGGGCGACTTTGCCGACGGCGCAACCAGCCGCTCCAGCCGATTGTTGCACTGCGGCTTACGGCACCTGGCTTCGGGCGAAGGCGACCATCATTGGTTTCGTCCGGGCAAATGGCTGGCCGGGCTGGCGCGCGCTCGACACGACATGCTGGCGCGCGACGAGCTAGTTAAATCCATTCCCCACCGCCTGACACAAATTAAATTCTGTGTACCAGTTTACGGCGATGACGACTACGCGCCGTGGCAGTTCGATGCCGCATTCTCGTCGCTTCGCCTGCTGAGCCCATTCGGCATTTCACTGGATTACCAACGCTATGGTCCGGCCGATCTAGCGCAAATCCCGTGGCATTCATGGTTGCGCGAACCTGACAGGTTAACCGGAATGATCGTATTCCGCGAATACCTGTTCGACAAGCCGGAACGAATCGCGCTCGACGCGCTGTTCGATGCGAAACGCATGGGCGCTCGACTGTCAAACTACACTCGAGTCGAGAAGCTGGAACCAGGTAACGGCAATAACGGCTGGCGACTCGGATTGTCAGCAACACATGGCATTGGTACTGATGAACCATCCAGCGATCTGGTTTGGATCGATGCCGGGCTGGTACTCAATCTGGCTGGCGCCTCGATCGATGACGTCACTCAGCGAGCAAACGCAAATGCAGCCAAGCGATGCGCCGGCATAAAAGGCATACATATCGCCTTTCAACTGCCTGAAGAACTTGCCAACTATGGTCTGTTTACATTCAACAGCATCAATGAACCCATGTACTTGTTACCGTCGAACGGTATTCATTACGCGGGACTGACGCGTCGACCATTCCAGGGCGATGCTGCGAATGTGTTTGCCTCGGATGAGGAGATCAACTGGATGATCGCGGAAACTAACCGCAGCCTGCCGAAGCTCGCGCTGACCCGGGCAGATATTCTATATAGCTGGGCCGGAGTGAACCCCGTCACGCACGTCCCCGATACCAGTCACGGCAGTCGGGAAATAAAAATCCATGACCTAGGTGCCGAAGGCCTTCCCAATATGCTCAGTTTGACCGCGGCACCGATCGTTACCCACCGGGGCGTGGCTCGGCAGTTGGTCAAGCTCGTGACAAGTCGCGTGCCGCCATCCGGTTCGACCCAGGCGCCCGAATTTCACTTCAACAACCATTCGATAACCTCGAATAGTAAACAGGATTTCGGCAATGACGTCGATCCGATAACGATCCGGCACTGTGCACGGGAGGAACTAGTGCGCGGTCTCGATGATTTGATGATGCGGCGGACAAAGCTTGGCTGGAACAAGGACCAGGGACTGGAACAGGCCCGGGTAGTGGCGGAGATCGCCGCCACCGAGCTGGGATGGTCGCAGTCGAAAATTGACGCCGAGGTGGCTGCCTATCAGCTTCAGTTGCAAGCCTTACGTCGCCGCCCCCGATAACGACGGTTGCAGCGCTCAGCGGCCCGTTCTAATCGCGACGATCTAACCGCGCATGCGCTCTGCTTTGGGGTTATACATCGCAATGCCGTAAACAGTTGCCTGTACCAGCTCGAGCGCAGATAGCATGTTGGCGTTTAGCGCATTGAGCCAGTCCTCACGTGTCAACTCGTGAAATTCGCTCGTCGGCGGTCCGCCGCAGTTTGTAACGAGAATATCCGGCGGCGGGCACGCTTTGAGGATGGCTTTGCGACCATCGGGCGTCGTCACATCAGCAAGGACCGTGACAACTTCGCTATCGCTAACACGCTCTATTTCGAGCTTTGCCGCCTCCAAATCTTCTTCGTGACGACCATTGATGACAACGCTTACACCTTCGCAATTAGTCCAGCATCCGCGTGTGCTTGGGTATCGGGCCTGTTTTCATGGCCCTTCAAAAACTGTTTAGCGCCATCCCCGTACACCTTCCAAACCTGCCGACAGGAAAGTTTTACCTTTGCATTGCCTTCGTTTTGCATTTTATGCTCGGCCTGGGTCCTGTCAGATATCCTAGTTGTAAGATTTGGCTAGTATTGGTCCACAACCGCCAAATGCCGCGGTTTAGCCGTGACAATCTCGATCCCGGAATCCCGGAAAGCGCTTAATTTCTTTTCATCCTGGCAATCGGTAATAAGCACATTTGCCTCGGCCGCTGGAAACGCGGTAATACGATCCCGCTGATCCAGTTTGCGTTCAGCTGCCAATATCACCGTCTGGACGGCCTTGGCTTTCATGATGCGTGCGATTTTGGCATCGGCCTCGTAGGAGTAGGTAAGGCCGTCGTTAACGGTAAACCCTTCAGCCGCAATAAAAGCGGTATCGGCATTAAAAAAGCTTAACATTTGCTCGGTAAAATCTCCGGATGTACCTAGTGTTTTATGCCGGACCAGACCGCCGGCCAGGTATGCAATCAGAGCAGTATTTGCGGATAAGGCGGTGGCAATGTTAACCCCCGGAGTTACGAGGGTTAACGGCATATCCGATGCCACGATCTCCCGCGCGAGAGCCAATACTGTCGTTCCATCATTCATAAACAATGTCTGATCTGACTTAACCAAGTTAAACGCTGCACGGGCAATCATACTTTTCGCCTCGCTATCCACTTGTTCTCGCTGCGCGAATGCCTGGTCGGCACCATGTCGAACGAGACTCGTGGCACCGCCATGGGTTCGGCGCGCCATCCCCTGCTGTTCCAGGAAAGTGAGATCGCGACGTATCGTTGCCAGGGAGACATCAAACTCACTAACTAAAGCTTCTACACTAACGCTGCCCTCGAGAAGAATCTTGCGCTGTATCGCGGCCTGGCGATCAGAAGGGAATTTATTTTTCTTCATTTGTCTTTCATATCAATCGTGTTTTGAATACTTTCGCGTTAATTCTCGCACTGTGCTGTGCTTGTTTCATCTGATTAGACCGCCAACACCTTTAAATCTGTTAAAGAGTCTTCGCCACTTTACACATATATTTTAACTTTCGCATTGCGAGATTCCGCCCAAGGAATCCCAATCCGCAATCGGGTGCTGCGATGAGTCGCTCAATATCGATATGCTCAAGCGCTGCTTGCAGCCGTTTGCGAATCTCCTCAACGGATTCGACACGGCCATCAGCGATCGCGAAGCTTCCGAGAATGATGCTGGTTTTCGTAAAGTGGTCAAACAGTGTCAGGTCGTTATGCCGATGGGCGTCTTCGATCGAGACTTGTTGGATCATCGAGTTATCCAATTGTTCCACGAGGCGAAAATAGGTTTCTGGATTCGCTTTTTTGTAGCCGTCTTCGTCGAGATAGTTAGGATAACCACAACACATATGCAGCCGCCGCCGGGTGTACCTGTGGGTCGGTTGGTTAACTAGCTTATTCTCCTTATACGCTGAGTAATCCAGAGCACTGTACGCTTGCATTCCAACACAATATCGGTCAACCATCAATCATAAGAGATCTGTTTAAATCAAATAATTGATTGGTATTGATCGTTTATTACGCTTGGGCTACAATTCATCTGGGAATCCAGTGACGACGTACATATTGCATAAACTGGCTATTCCCTGATAAAAACTTATCGAGGAGAATACAATTGAATTTTCAAGAGCTGTTTTTATGGTGTATGTTTTCTGACCTAAAACCGGAACCGCCATCGCGGTCCGGCAGTAATCGGAGCGAGCCATGATTCCCCAGTTTGCCCAGTTCCTGAGCCAGACCGAAGTCCTGCGCATTCACGAAGCCTCACTGGAAATTCTTGAGGAAGCCGGCCTTCTGGTGCGCAACAGTCGTGCCCGTGAACGCATGGCCAAACGCGGATGCCTGGTGGACGAGGACACCGGGATCGTGCGCCTGCCCTCAGCCCTGGTTGAGGAACTGTGCCGCCAGTTCCCGCCCACGTTCACCTTTCGCGGGCGTGATCCGGCATTTGACAAGACCCTGCCCGACGACGCCCCCGTCATCTCCACGGGAAGCTCGGCGCCCAACATTATTGATCCTGTCACGGGCGAGCTCCGCCGTGCGCGCTCAGACGATATCGCCCGCATTGCGCACCTGGTCAACGAGCTGGACGGATACGACGTATTCTCCATCTCCACGCTGGCCGATGACGCGCCCGAGGGCCAGTTCAGCCTGTCGCGATTCTACCCGGCCCTGAAAAATTGCCTGAAGCCGGTGCGCACGGCAGTCCTCAACCCCGAGGAAGCTCTCCAGGTGCTGGAGCTTGGCGAGCTGATCGCCGGTTCCAAAGGCGCCTATTGGGAGCGTCAGTTTATCACATTCGGGGCCTGTAACATCGTCTCGGCTTTAACCATGGACTACGACTCCACCGAGATGTGGATGTTCTTCAATGACCGCGACGTGCCGGTTTATGGCGGCATCGCGCCCATCTCGGGGCTTAACTACCCGTTTACCCTGCCTGGCACGCTGGCGCTGGCCAACGCCGAATGGCTGGCCCAGGCCTGCTTTGCCCAGATCAACCGCGAACACACGCCGCTGATCTATATCCACCAGCCCGTGGTTGCCGACATGCGCACAGGCGCTTACGCCTCGGGCGGCATCGAGCTCGGCATGCAGTCCGCAGCCCTGGCCCAGATGGCACGCTTCTATAACGTGCCCGCAGGTGCTTACGTGGGCCACACCAATGCCAAGACCTGTGACGCCCAGGCCGGTTTTGAGAAGGGCATGGGACCGCTCACCGCCATGCTTGGCGGCATCAGCTATCTGAAGACGGGCGGACTGCTGGACGCCTTGATGGATTTCGATTTCGGCCTGGCGGTGATCGATGCGGAGATCGCCCAGATGATGAAGCGCATCATGCGCGGCACGGAGTTCAGCGAGGAAGCGCTGTCGCTCGAGGCCATCAAGAGCTTGGGGCCTGCCGGCATGTATATTGAACACCCGCAAACCCTGGCACTGATGAAGGAAACGGGCTTCTTCCCCGATGTGGCGAACCGCGAGACCCGTGACGAATGGACGGAGAAGGGTGGCCAAGACGCCCATCATACCGCCCTAGTGCGCGCCCGGGAAATCCTCACCCGGGAAAATCACGCCGTGCTCGCACCCGAGGTCGACGCCCGTATCCGCGCCCGGTTTGCCGGTCTGGTTGCCGGTGATGCCATGGCCCCCGATGGCTGGTCACCCCCCGTCGCGCCGCGAACGCGCCAACACGCCAGTCGGCGACGGCGAACTGCGCGTAGTGTCGCGCTGTGATGGGGACGTGTCGCGACAAAAACAACTCTGTTTGGCTTCCTATCTAGAATGCCGTCCTGTGCCTAGTATTGATACCAACATAACATAAGGTAGCCCATGCGATGAGTGATGAGCAAGAGGATGATCTGGACCTGCAAACCCTGTCTGACGACGAACTCGTTGAGCAGATGCATGATGACCTTTATGACGGCCTCAAAGAGGAGATTGAAGAGGGGACTAATATTCTCCTGGAAAGGGGTTGGGCGCCGGACAAGCTTCTGGCTGATGCTCTGGTCGAGGGTATGCGTATCGTCGGTATCGATTTTCGTGACGGCATTCTTTTCGTACCGGAAGTCTTGATGTCGGCAAACGCGATGAAAGGGGGCATGGCGATCCTGCGGCCACTGCTGGCAGAGACGGGTGCAGAATCCATTGGCACTGTCGTTATCGGCACGGTCAA
>ENA-OREN01003089-OREN01003089.1-marine-metagenome-genome-assembly--contig:-NODE-3089-length-15899-cov-6.347428_pt1 | contig 15899 bp, 15 predicted proteins | sample MGYA00248624_ERZ508555 | MGnify/ENA primary metagenome ERZ508555 (study PRJEB26222, sample SAMN06267773) | marine metagenome | isolation source: Saanich Inlet, British Columbia, Canada | place...
AAGACACAGTCTATCTTGGCAATATGAATGCTCTACGTGATTGGGGTCATGCCAAAGACTACGTTGAGATGCAGTGGTTAATGTTACAACAAGATGAGCCAGATGATTTTTGTATTGCTACGGGCGTACAGTTCTCAGTACGTGACTTTGTCAACTTTGCCTGGGGTCATCTAGGTAAAACCATCCGCTGGGAAGGTGAAGGTGTGGATGAAAAAGGCTATGACACTGAAACTGGTAATTTACTCGTAGCAGTGGATGAGCGCTACTTCCGTCCAACTGAAGTTGAAACGTTGTTGGGCGACCCATCTAAAGCTAAAGAGAAGCTAGGCTGGGAGCCAAAGATTACCCTTGAAGAGATGGTGCATGAGATGATGGAAAATGACATCAATATTGCCAGGCGCGACTCTTTAGTTAAAGAGCATGGCTTTAAAGCGCCAGATTTTAACGAGTAGCTTTACTTTAACTTTAAGATTGAAAATAATAAATGAGTAATTTAAAATTTGTAAAGATTGCAATAGCCGGAACCGGCTATGTCGGCCTTTCTAATGCTATGCTTTTATCTCAAAATCATGAAGTGATTGCTCTTGATATTATTCCTGAGAAGATTGAGCAACTTAATAATAAAATTTCCCCCATTGTAGATGCTGAAATTGAAGATTTTCTAGCTAATAAAAAGCTTAATTTTACAGCTACCCTGGACAAAGAACTAGCCTATAAGAATGCTGACTTTGTTATTATCGCTACACCTACGGATTATGATACTGTCAATAATTACTTTGACACCTCTTCTGTAGAAGCGGTCATTCAAGATGTTATCAATATTAATCCTAAGTCTGTAATGATTATCAAGTCAACCGTACCAGTTGGATATACACAAAGTATTAAAGATAAGTTTAATATTAGTAACATTATTTTCTCTCCAGAGTTTTTGAGAGAAGGTTTAGCCCTTCATGACAACCTATACCCGTCACGCATTATTGTTGGCGAGATATCAGATAGGGCCAAACAATTTGCAGATCTTTTAGTAGAGGGTGCCACAAAAGAAGATATCGATGTTTTATTTACGCACTCTACTGAAGCGGAAGCGGTCAAACTTTTTAGCAATACGTATCTTGCTATGAGGGTGTCTTACTTTAATGAGCTAGACTCTTACGCTGAAGCACATAACTTAGACTCTAAGCAGATCATTAAGGGTGTGGGCCTTGATCCAAGAATTGGGTCACATTACAACAATCCATCCTTTGGTTATGGTGGATACTGTTTGCCTAAAGACACTAAACAGCTTAAAGCTAATTATAAAGATGTACCCAATGCTTTAATCAATGCTATTGTTGATGCTAACTCAATGCGTAAAGACTTTATTGCAGATTCTATTCTTCGTAAGAATCCAAAAATCGTAGGCGTGCATCGTCTTATTATGAAGTCAGGTTCTGACAACTTTAGAGCGTCATCCATTCAAGGTATTATGAAGCGTATTAAGGCCAAAGGCATTGAAGTAGTGATTTATGAACCCGTGTTAACGGAGCAAGGTGAGAATGAGTTTTTCCACTCTAAAGTGATTGACAACTTAGATGACTTTAAACAAATCAGTGATGTTATTGTCGCCAATAGAATGGTAGACGAGTTAAGTAATGTTAAGACTAAAGTCTATACAAGAGATTTATTTAACTCAGATTGAGTTAAATAAACTAAATATATAATTTAAAAAGAATTAATTACATGAAAGAATTAATTACATGAAAGAATTAATTACATGAAAGAATTAATTACATGAAAGTATTAGTAACAGGTTCTGCAGGCTTTATTGGTTCAGCACTCTCAATTAGACTATTGGACAGAGGTGATATAGTCATCGGTATTGATAATCATAATGACTATTATGATCCAGCCTTAAAAGAAGCACGTTTAGCACGCCACGCGAATCATCCAAACTATACTCACATTAGAATGAATCTTGAAGATCGTGAAGCGATGGCTAAACTGTTTAAAGATGAACAATTTGAGGGAGTAGTGAATCTTGCCGCACAAGCAGGGGTTAGATACTCTATTGAGAATCCTTTGGCCTATATTGATAGCAATTTAGTGGGCTTTGCTCATATACTGGAAGGCTGTAGGCACAACAAAGTGAAACATCTTGTGTACGCCTCGTCAAGTTCCACTTATGGTCTTAACACTAAGCAACCATTCTCAACCCATGAGGCGGTTAATCATCCAGTCAGCTTATATGCAGCTACTAAAAAGGCTAATGAGTTAATGGCGCATGCTTACTCACATCTGTATGATCTTCCAACTACAGGCCTAAGATTCTTTACTGTATACGGTCCTTACGATAGACCAGATATGGCATTACAAAAGTTCACCAGAGCAATTATGGCAGGTGAACCTATCACGGTGTTTAACTACGGCAGACACCGAAGAGACTTTACCTACATTGATGATATTGTCGAAGGCACTATTAGAATACTAGACAGACCAGCAACACCAAACCCGGACTGGGATAGTAATAGCCCAGACCCTGCAACAAGCAACACACCATATAGAGTTTATAATATTGGCAACAATAATCCGGTAGAATTAATGGATTATATTAAAGCATTAGAAATCTCACTAGGAAAAAAAGCGGAAAAAGAGCTGTTACCACTTCAGCCTGGGGATGTGCCAGATACTTATGCTGATGTGGATGATCTAGTGGAACAGTTTGGTTATAAGCCAAGTATGAGTGTTAAGCAAGGTGTGGAGAATTTTGCACTGTGGTATAAGAAGTATCATAATGTACTACAGTAAGATAGTCGAAATAATGGCATGTAAAAAGGCAGATATTTAATGGAAGGAATCGAACACATAAAGCATTGCAATAAAACACTTGCAATTATCATCCGAACGGATTTTCAAAAAGATGGCATAGAGTTTTTTACACCAGATGTTTTCTCTCAACAGTTGGCGTACATGAAGAGAAAAAAAGACTACTTAATAAGTCCTCATATACATAATATTGTAAAAAGAGATATAGATATTACACAAGAGGTTTTGTTTATCAAGAGTGGAATCGTGAGAATAGATTTTTACAATGATAGTGAGCTTTATTTGGAAAGTAGAATCCTTAACAAAGGGGATGTTATTTTATTAGCAAATGGAGGTCATGGCTTTAAAATGATTGAAGAAAGTGAAATTATCGAGGTAAAGCAAGGGCCATATATCGGAAGCTTAGATAAAGAAAGGTTTGCTTCAGTGTTAGAAAAGGATGTAAAAATACTGTGATACCGGTTAATGAGCCGCTATTAAATGGTAATGAAAAAAAGTATTTGAATGAATGTATAGATACTGGCTGGATAAGTAGCGAAGGGCCATTTGTAAGAAAGTTTGAAAACGAAATGGCGAATTATGTCGGTAGAAGGTATGCGACAGCTTGTGCTAACGGAAGTGCAGCAATTGATATAGCGGTTAAATCTTTAAAATTGGCAAAAAATGATGAGGTTATTATGCCATCTTTTACTATTATTTCTTGTGCACAATCATTGGTAACACAGGGTATTAAGCCTGTTCTTGTGGACAGTGATTTTAAAACTTTTAATATGAATGTAAAAGAGATAGAGTTAAAGATAACACCTAAAACAAAAGCTATTATGATAGTGCATATTTTTGGACTAACGGTCGATGTTGATGCTGTCTTGATTCTTGCTAAAAAATACAATCTAAGGGTTATAGAGGACGCTGCACAGGCGCTTGGACAAGAATACAAAGGTCAAAAATGTGGCAGTTTTGGAGATGTTAGTATTTTTAGTTTTTATCCAAATAAACAGGTTACCACTGGCGAAGGTGGAATGGTTTTAACAAATGATAAAAATCTAGATGATAGGGCAAAAAGCTTAAGAAACCTGTGTTTTTCTACGAATAGGTTTATTCATAAAGAGCTTGGGTGGAATTATCGAATGACAAACATGCAAGCGGCTTTAGGAGTTGCGCAGATGGAGCGAATTAATGAGATAGTCGAAAAGAAAAGATATATAGGCAATACTTACAACAAGCTATTGAAAGATATAAAAGAAGTAAATTTGCCTGTAGTTCGAACAGATTACTGTGAAAATATATATTGGGTTTATGCTATTACACTAAACGATGATTATCATAAGACTGTTGAAGAGGTTATGTTTAAACTTGGAGAGTACAAAATAGGAACAAGGCCATTTTTTTATCCCATGCATAAGCAGCCAGTTTTCAATAAAATGAAATTATTTTTGAATGATAGGTTGCCGTCTAGTGAAAAATTATATAAAAAGGGTTTTTATATTCCAAGTGGGTTGGCGCTAGCAGAGGATCAAATTAAAGAAGTATCGGTCGCGCTTCACAAGATTTTTGCCAGTTAATGAAAAAGATTGTACTGTTTTATAAGAGGCTGGTTAAGCCAGGTGGTGCAGAAAGGTTACTTTTAAAAGAATACCAATATTTTAAATCAAAACACTATAAAACAAAGATTGTGTGTTTTGAGTATAACGATAGTTTGGAGTTTGATAAAGAAGTAGATCCAAACGACATTATCACTTTTAATAAAAAAAATACAGTCAAAAATATATTTTCTTTAATAACTTATCTGAAAAACAACAATGACGCTTTGTACTTGTGTAACTCTGGATATATTGATTTTTATATTGCGAGTGCAATGAGTAACACCGACTATTCTTTGCATATACATCAGCCATCCTTTATGTCTTTCAATGAAAAAGACAAATATAGTGTTTTTATAAAAAAAGCTTTTGAAAAATTAGCAAACTCAAATTATGGAGCAAAACGATTTTTAAAAATAAAAGAAGATATGTCGCTCAAAGAGCTCTTTTATTGTAACCTGCGTTCAATAATTTCCATAAATGCTGTTAAAAAAGCAAAAGATGTTTTTGTTTTATCAGACTATGCCAAAAATGAGAAAAAAGAGATGTATGGCATCACAGCACATAATTTTTCAGGAGCCCTGGAAAATGATATATTTTCATATAAAGCCAATACAATAAAAGAATTTCAAGAATTTAAATATAAACTGATTTCTATAGCCAGGCTAGACAGAAACAAAAGGCTAGGTGAGCTTATAATGGGTTTTTCAAACTTCTTGCAAAAAAAGCCAAATTCCATACTGCTTATTGGTGGTACCGGGGATGAATTTGACAATCTTAACACATTGATAAAAGATCTAAACATAGAGAAAAATGTGAGGTTGCTCGGCTTTGTTCCTGATGAACTGCTATATGACTACTATGCCTGGGCAGATCTCTTTGTTTCCATTGACTGGGCAGACTTTAGAATCACTTCGTATGAAGCTATGGCAGTTGGAACAAAAGTTTTATTGAGTAATGAGACAGATCCAAATGAAGAGCTTCTAAGTAGTGGCTACTATTATCTATGTGAACCGACACAAATAGAAGTTGAAAAAGAGATAGAACGCTCACTTGAAAATAACAAGTTATTGGAAGTAGACAAGCTAAAAGAGTTGTTGAAAAACTACACCTGGGAAAGTTATTTCACAAAGATAGAAAAGGTATTAAATGCTTAGATCGATATCGGACTATATCTTGAAAAACACAATCTTAGCAAAACGTCTAAAGCTTTTAGATAAAAAAAAGGAATTGTACAGCTCAGTTACTGATGATGAAGATATATATATATATCAGCTAAACCGGTTTAATACTACCTGGAAACATTGTATAACCAACATTCCTTTTTACATAAAATGGCAAAAAGAGCATAGTCTGCCAGATCAAATAGCTTCTATAGAAGATCTTAAAATATTTCCTGTTTTGACAAAAACTGAGATCCATGCAAATCAAGAGTTTATATTAGAAAATTTGAAAGACTACTACTTGACATCAACGGGCGGAACAAGCGGGATAACAACACATTTTCCGACCTCAAATGAAAATGCAGACGAAGCTTATGTAAATGCTTACTTGGGGCGTTCATGGTGGGGAATTGAGCCATTAAATAATATCCTTATGTTTTGGGGTCACTCTCATCTGTTCGGAAGAGGGTATAAAAGATATATCAGACAGATCAAAAGAAAGGTCAGTGATATTTTGATCAATACAATAAAAATAAGTTCTTACAGTTTGGATGCCTACAACATAAAAGAGTTTTATCAAAGTATTGAAAAAGTCTCCCCACAATCAATCATAAGCTACTCTTCAAACATTTTTAAAATATGTAAATATATGCAGAAAAATAATCTTTTTTATAAAAGTGAAACTTTAAAGGGGGTGATATTAACATCAGAATCCGTTACTCAGGTGGATGTTGATTTGATTAATAAATATTTAAGCGCTAATGTAATAAATGAATACGGTATGGCAGAAACCGGTTCTATAGCCTATTCATTTAGTGAGACAAACAATATAAAAACCTTTTGGGATAGTTTTATACTGACTATCGATGATAAAAATGAATTGATAATTACTACAATTGGGAATAGCATCTTTCCTTTAATCAATTATACTTCAGAAGATATAGTTATTCCTGCTAAAGCTTATAAAGGCTCTATTTTATCTCTCTCTGCTGTTGAAGGTAAAGTAAGAAGCGTCTTGGAAGTCAGTCTGATAGGTAAAAGTGTAAAAAATATCAGTACAATATTTTTTGATCATATTTTGAAATATTATGAAAATATATACTCAATCAGTTACAGGCAAGAAAACGCCAAAGTCTCAATCTTTTTAACATCGGATATCAGGTTGGATATAAAACAGCTAAAAGAGTATTTTGAGTCTGAAGTAAACAAAGAGTTTTCAGATATTGATTTTACTAAAATCGAGATCGTTCAGGTAGATAGTGTTGAGAAGACTATTGCTGGAAAAAATAAGACCTTGATTTGAAAGGGGACAGATGATAAAAAGAGTATTATTTTCACTAATTGAATCTTTTATACGAAATATTAGCGGCGGTATTGGCCAAAAGATTAGATATCTATATTATAAAAGAAGATTTAAAAGATGCGGCAGTAATGTTAGAGTTGACATTGGTGTAGTTTTTGAAAACCCTGAAAATATAGAGATTGGCAATCATGTATGGATTATGGCTTACTCAATTGTTATTGCAAGACCTATGGATTTTGATATTAAAGATAGAGTTGAGAGAAAGATAAACAACAAAACATTTAATGTACACAACACTTCCAGTCTGAAGATAGGTAATGAGATCCAAATTGGAGTATATAATATTATTCATGGATTTGGTGGCTTAGTTATTGAGGATAGAGTGACTTTATCAGCAAGAGTCTCGATTTATTCACACTCTCATTATTATAGGGATGAAGAAGCAAAAAGTAAGATAACTTATGCAAATGGCATGGTAAAAAACGCCCCTATATCCTGTATAGAATCTCCTATTGTATTAGAAGAAGGAAGCTGGCTTGGATTGGGTGTCTCAATTTTTGGTGGCACTGTAAAAAAGAATAGTTTTGTGACAGCAAACTCAGTTGTAATAGGTGATATTGAAGAAAATAGTTATGCTTCAGGAAATCCAGCTGTAAGAGTTAAAGAAAGGTTTATAAGCATAAATGAATAAAAAAATAAAACTAGCCGTATATAGTGTGAATCCTGTCCAATATCATGCTCCGATATTTAGAGCACTTAACAAAGAAAAAGATGTCGATACAACTATCCTATTCGGTAGTGATATTGGATCAAGAGCCTTTTATAGTAGAGAATTAAGAACAACGATAGAATGGGATATACCCATTTTAAAAGGTTACCAATACAAATTTTTTAAAAACCTCGCAAGTGAAAACAGAAGAGGAACATTTTCAAGAATAAACTTTGGGATGTTTGTCGACATTCTTAAGAATCGATATGACGCTGTATTAATACACGGATATGATACTATTTCTTCATGGATAGTTTTTTTAGCTGCCAAATTGACTGGTGCCAAGATTATCTGGAGAGGGGAGGCGACAATCAGGCCGGTGCTCAGACAAAACCCTATTAAAAAGTTTATCAAGCATAAAGTTTTGCCTTTTTATTTTAAAAAGTGTGATGCAGTGATGTACTCATGTACAGGAAACAGGAAGTATATTCAACAATTCAGTGTCAAAGATGAAAAAATGTTTTTAATCCCCTGTGCGGTTGATAATTCTTTTTTCAGAGAACGAAGAATAATCGATCAAAATGAATTGTTGTTAAAACGTCAAGAACTTGGAATCTTAGAAGATGATTTTGTTGTCTTATTTTCTGCAAGATTTACAATACGGAAGCGACCTTTGGATCTAATAGAGGCCGTATCTGCAATTGATAATAAAAACATTGTAATGTTATTTGTAGGAGAGGGTCTAGAAAGAGAAAATATGGAAGCACTGTGTGAAAAATATAATATTAAAAGTGTATTTACCGGATTCTCAGGTCAAAAAGAGTTGCCTAAATACTATAGTATTTCTGATTTATTTGCTGTTGTTTCGGATTACGACGCCTCTCCAAAGTCACTTAATGAAGCTTTAAATTTTGAACTACCTGTTTTGGTGACGGATAAAGTTGGAACATCATTTGATTTAGTGAAAGATTTTAAGAATGGATTTATTGTGGAAAGTAGGGATGTTAAGTTGATGTCTGAGAAGATAGATTATCTAAATAAAAACAGAATCATCGCGAAAGAAATGGGCAAAAAGTCACTGCCTGTATCTAATGATTGGACCATTGAAAACGATGTCAAGGGGATAATGCAGGCCTTGAATTATGTCTTAGAAAGTAGGAGTTAATATGTATACTTCAGAATTGGTCTTTAAAACTCCGGATGATGGTCATTACTTTTTTGGATATTACGATAAATTACAATTAAATAAAGACAACGATAAACTGCTTGTATTGAAAGTAGACTTTATGGACCGTGTGCCCAACAAAGATGATGTCGCCGTTATTGGTTATTTTGATTTAACAAATCAGAACACCTTTATTCAAGTGTCTACAACCAAAGCATTTAACTGGCAGCAAGGCTGTATGCTGCAATGGATAGGTGGAGATTTTAATAGTAAAATAATTTACAATGATTTGGTAGACAACAGTTTTGTATCCGTTATGATTGATGTTAAGTCTGGTGAAAAAACAGTTTTTGATAAAGCTATTTATTCACTACATTCTAACGCAAAACATGCAGTAACAATTGACTTTGAACGGCATCACTGGTGCAGAAGAGGCTATAGTTATGATGGTATTTTCGACAATAAAAAAAATAGACCTGTTGTAAAGGGTGATGCTATTTATCTCCTTGATCTTGAGAATAATACTAGCAAAAAGATTATTCTTTTAGACGATATGATCAACAACAAACCATTGAGTAATATGAAGAATGCCATACATTACCTTGAACACCTCATGTTTAACCCTTCTGGAACTAGGTTTTGTTTTTTACACAGGTGGAAGATAGAAGATGGTGGCATCTATGCAAGACTATATACTGCAAATATAAATGGAAGTGAGATATGTTTATTAAATGACAGTGGAAGAATGAGTCATTTTGCTTGGCAGGACGACACTCATTTATTGGCGTATGGAGGAATTGAAAATAGAATAAACTCTTTACGAAAATATAAAAAGGTCTTAAGGTATTTCATAAAACCGCTTTTGCCTCTTTATCATATGCTTGTCAATGATAATTCAAGACTTTCAAAAGCGATTACTGGCGATAGCTACATAATCTTTACCGATGATACAAAAGAGATTAAAAGAGTGGCATCAGAGATATCAAATGAAGATGGGCATCCGAGTTTCAGTAAAGATGGAAATAAAAATACATTTATTACAGATACTTACCCTGATCCAGGTGAGGGGTCGATTGCGGACCTCATCTTATTTGATCTTGAAAATGACAAGTCCTTTATTTTAGACCGGCTGTCTTCTATTTCTGAATATGACAATTCACCAATACGATGTGACTTACACCCTAGATGGTCTTATGACGGTAACTATGTGTCAATAGATACTATGAATGATGGCAAAAGGGGTTGTTATTTATATAGGATAAAAAATGCTTGAAGTGGCGTTAGTAACCGGAATTAGTGGGCAAGATGGAAATTATCTGTCAAAAATTTTGATAGAAAATGACTATAAAGTTGTAGGTCTTGTGCGTGATAAGAGTATGTTTAATGATAGCAAGCTTGAGTATTTGTCAATACATAATGATGTGACAATTGAAGAGGTTGACATGCTTGATTATAATAGTTTACTTGAAGTGTTTGAGAAATACAAACCTAGTAAAGTGTTTAATTTTGCTTCTCAAAGTTCTGTTGGGTTGTCATACTCGATTCCTAAGGAGACTCTGGAGTTTAATATTCAGTCTTTGGTAAACTTATTAGAATGTATTAGAGAAATCAATCTTAAAATAAGACTTTTTCAGGCATCAAGTAGTGAGATATATGGAAATACACACACCTTGCCGATTAATGAAGATACGCCAATAAATCCAGAAAATATATACGCAACCTCCAAGGCGGTTGGACATAGTATTATAGAAAACTATCGAGATATTTTTGGTTTGCATGTGTCAAGCGCTATTTTCTTTAATCATGAATCAGCTCTAAGGGGTGACAATTTTGTCATTAAAAAAATTGTCAGTGATTTAGTAAAAATAAAATACAATCAGCTTGATAGATTAGTAATTGGTAATATCGATATAAAAAGAGACTTTGGATATGCGCCAAAGTATATGGAGGCTGTGTATGCTATGTTGATGCAGGAAAAATGTGATGATTATGTGCTATCATCTGGAAAGTCACTGTCAATCAGAGAAATTATTTATTATATTTTGGATAAATTAGGTCTGGATAGATCTGTTATTTATATTGACAAGTCACTCTTTAGAGTTAATGATATTGAAAATACTTATGGTGATAGTACAAAAGCATTCAAAACATTAAATTGGAGCTATGACATAGATTTTTTTAGTGTTATTGATGAGCTTATTCAATATGAAAAAAAATATAATAAAAGGGTGTCAGCTTGAATAAAGATTTAAAGTTTTCAATTGTAATTCCAACATACAATGAAGAGAAAGATATTGCGCATACTCTGGACTTATTGACAAGATTAGATTACCCCAATAAAGAGATTATTGTTGTTGATGACTCAATTGATAACACTCCAAATATTGTTAAAAAGTACGCAAATAAAGGTGTAAAACTTATTAAACCAAAGGTTCGTCAAGGTAGGTGTGAAGCGAGAAATATAGGTATACGCAGCAGTTTAGGCGATATTATTGTTATCTTAAATGCTGATGTCTTATTACCAAAGGATTTTATTAACAGGATAAAAAAACATTATGATGCCGGATATGATGCTGTTGGTGTTATGAATTTGGTTGAAAATCACGATAGTGTGTACTCGCGCTACATTGGTATGCATAATCATCGTAAAGAAGAAACTGGAGTATTTCAAGACAGAAAAATAAAGTTAAATGACATCTGGTGGACAGAGGGATTTTCTGTTAAAAAGTCTTTTATAATGAAGACATCCTTGTTTCCATCCGGATATTCAGTACCGATTGTGGCAGGAGAAGATGTCAGGTTTGTAGATGAACTTAGAAAGCTTGGATGCAAGGGCATGTTTGATAAAAGCATACTTATAACACATATTGCACCATCTGTCTTTAAAGAATACTGGAATATTCGAAAAGGTAGAGGTGCAGGCACTCCGCAAGTAAGGTATTTTATTGATGGCTGGGACATGAAAACGATCAAAAAACGGGCTGCTTTAAAGGTCTTGAGAAGACTACTATATACAGTTACTATTTTACCCGTATTAAAGCATAACTATTCGTTGGCAAAATTTTCCACTAAAAATATCTTTATAGAAACAATAGTCTTTTCGTATGCTTGGCTTATAGAGCAGGTAGCCATGAGCGTCGGAGAGTATCAATCTATCCAAGAGGTTATAAAAAAAGAAAGACTATGAAAATAAACATCTTAGTTGGGGCAAGATTTCAGGCTAAACTGTTAGCTAATTTTTTTCAAAAAAATTATATAGACTGCACTATATATACGTCATCACCACCAAAAAACTGGCAAGAGGCATCTTTATCTGGGACAAAGATAATACGATTTATCCCTTTATTTTTTAAGATAATATTTAAAATCTTAAAGCTTAGACCATCTAGGAAATTTAGAGAATTTGATGCAATTTTATTTGATAGGCTTTCGTCTTTCTTTATGAGAGAATCAGATGTTTTACACGGATGGGCCACCTTCAGTCTATATAGTGCTAAAAAATACAAGAAAAAAGGAAAGTACTTCGTTTTAGAAAGGGCATGTCCTCATGTCTTGTATCAAGAGAAGTTGTTAATTAAAGAGTCAGATAAGTTAGGTGCAAATTATAAAAAAACTAGTAAAAAATTTATAGATAGATGCATTCAAGAATATACTCTTGCGGATAAAATTATTGTCCCCTCTCTTTATACTTTAAATAGTTTTCTTGAATATGGCGTTGATAGGAGTAAGCTTGAGTTAATTAGACTTGATGCTAACTTTTCTCGTAGTGGTCAAATATATAAGAGTAAAAACTCGAAGAATTTTGTAGTAGGTTCAATAGGTGGTAATGCTCTTAGAAAAGGATTTGTTTACTTAATTGAGGCATGGCAGTCTCTTCAGATTGAAAATGGAACGCTATTATTAAAAGTTACAGAAGCAGAGTTAAAATCTATCCCCATTATTTGGAATAAAGTTAAAATAGATCCAACGATTGAAATAATTCCATATTTAAAAAAAATAGAAGACTTTTATATGGAGTGTGATGTATTTTGTCTGCCATCAATTGATGATGGCTTTGGTATGGTTGTTTTTGAGGCTTTGGCATGTGGAAAGCCTGTTATTGCAACAAAAAATGTTGGCGCTTCTGAAATGCTTTTAGAGGGTAAAACAGGGTTTATCTTGGAAAATAGAGATACTGTTGCGATAGCCAGATCTATCAAAATTTTCTATGATGACAGAGGCCTGATAAAGACTATGGGTGCAAATGCATTAGAATACTACAAGCAATATCAGCAAGGTGATAACAATTACGAAAGTCAGATGATGAAAATATATAAAGGTATAGAAAATGAACTCAAAAATAGATGATCTTCCGATAGGTGATCATCTATCAGGCTCTAAAGGACTGGAGCATGGGTATAATCATATAGCCATGGAAAAAGAAGATTATAATAATTTTATAGATACGTTTGGAGAGTTTATTCATAATGAGGGCGAAGGAAGAACATGGATCTATAACGATCTTTTTTCATATTTAAAACCAAAAGAATACCTTGATGAATTGACTCAGAATGGGATTTAAGGCTAGTTATTCATTAGCTATCATCGACCCTAGAGCGCTTAGCTTTAAAAATAAATATCCTCAAGAGTATGAAAAGCTAATAAAAAAATATAAATTTTCTGATTTGTCTATATCAGGCATGACAATCATTTATAAAAAATAGGCGCAGGATGGTTGAAAGTATTAAACATATTTTTATGCGTAAAGGATTAAGACTGTCTATTTATTCCGTACTTATTCCAATGTTATTGCAGTTTGTTTATATAAGGTATGTTTCTTATAACGTAGATGAAGCGCTGTATGGTAATTTTATTTTGTACGTATCATTTGTATCCTTAATAGCGGCCCTTATATTTTCTATTCCCTTTGCCGCAATTACAAGATATATTAATGAAACAAGCAATAAAGAAGCCTTTATCAATGAATTTTTAACTTTATTATGGCCATTGAATGTAATCGGCCTTCTTATATTGTATGTTTATGCTTTATATCGAGATATGGATATGGAGATATTTACGTATTTAGCAGCTTATTTTATTCTCATGAGTCGTTATTCAATGAATAAAATTATTATATTCAACCTGATCAAACGTAAACAATACTTATATGTCAGTATATTTGAAAAAGTGGCAAGATTTATAATCCCTATTTCTGTATTTTATTTTTATCAATCAGACTTAGCTCTTATAGTGGGGTTGTCTTTGGGTTACGCGATGCTCGTTGGATATACCATAGTTGAATCAAAGACATTCAAAAGTAAGTTTATTTTTTCATATAGAAAAGTCAAGATCTATTTTTTTTATGCCTATCCTGTAATCTTTACAGCATTGGCAAGCTGGATTATATCGCTGTCGGATAGATTTTTTATAGATTATTTTATGGATGGTGCTAGTGTCGGTATTTATTCGATTTTATCCCAGGTATCGGGTTTCGCCTCTATTTTTGGCTCTATTTTTACTGTGTACGCCCAAGCTATTATTTATAAAAAATATTCAGAAGATAAGCAGATTGCTCTAGATATGTATCTAAGATATATAAAAATAATGCTATTTATTTTTATAGTAGTATATATTATTTTTTTGCTATTGCCAAAAGTGGTGTTTACAGTATTGATTAATCCATCTATTATTCTTAACCCTGATTATTTTTTTATATTTAACATTTTGTTTGTTTCGGCAGTTTTAGGGGTGTTTGTAACGATTAGTTCGCATTTTTTTCATCTTATTAATAAAATCTATATGTTGTCATTTTTTTGGGGAATCGCTGCTATTGTAAATCTTGTGGGTAATTTATACATTGAAGATTATGGGCTTGTTGCTGCAAGTTTATCTACATTAGCCTCTAATGCAATAGTAGTATTATGTATGTATTTATGGCTATTTAAATATCACTTTAAAACTTAAGAAGCTAGAATGACAATAAAAAAATTAGCTATATATTTAATATTAATATTCTTTTTATTCGCACTGTATTCGGCTTATAAAACTATGATTGTTTATGAGGCAAGCATGAGGGTAGAAATAGGATATTCAGGATCGGCCATTTCTTTGAAAAATAATACTGTTAATACTTACGACTTTATAGAATTAGCAAACGATTTGGTTTTTTTTATTAATAACACTTATGAAAATGTCACGGGATTTAACGCGCCTGGATATGGTAAGTATGTGATTGTTAAGTCAGTCTGCAAAGATAAGGAAATTTGTTTAAATAATTTAATTTTTTTAAAAAACAAAATCATAAAAAGACACAATAGCTTGATTAAGGAAAAATTGTCTTTTTTAAATTCTGAAAAAGTTATTATTGAAAGCATGATTAAAGAACTTAAGAAAATAAAAACAAAAGACAAGCATGTTGCTAATAATATAAATGAGTATATCAATTCAAGAGAGAGGCACTTGAAAGATATCGATTTTATTTTGACAAATCAAACTAAAACCTTAGTACAAGAAATAATCACCAAGGAGAATTTCCTGTATCTATCAAATTATTATCCAATAGCTGTATTGTTGTTTTTATTGATGGTTTATCATATTACCACTCTTTACATAGTAAGAAGTGAAAAAGTGAAGAGCTTCCAGTTGTTAAAAAAAAGGCAATTGATTATAGCAGTTGTCTTGTTAGTTTCTGTTGCTATTTTTATTCAACTCAGTCACGTCAAGCCTAATGCTATATACAAAGGCTTTCTAAAGTTTGATATAGGACATACAGGAAAAAAGACTACATTTTATGATGGCATAGCTAAATATTATAACTTTTTAGAGACGACTGAATCACTACAAAAATATGTTAATAATAATTTTAAGAATATCTCTATATTAGGCGCTCCAAATAATAAACTTTTTTTAGTGAGTACGGTTTGTATTGAAAAAAAGAAATGCAAAGAGGATTTGGAGAATTTTAAGCTTGAAACTTTAAATTTTTTTGAAAATTCACTCAACCACATAGTGAAGAGAGCTATTGACAAAAAATTTTTTTTACTGAGCAATAATGGTAATTCAAAAAATAATATGTTTATTATAAATTGATATTATAATAATATAAATTAATTACCCAAAACCTCATCAATAAATAAATAAATATACAAAAATTCATACAATATCAACAAAATGTCAATATCAAATTGCACATTCAAAA
>ENA-OREN01003095-OREN01003095.1-marine-metagenome-genome-assembly--contig:-NODE-3095-length-15869-cov-6.002090_pt1 | contig 15869 bp, 18 predicted proteins | sample MGYA00248624_ERZ508555 | MGnify/ENA primary metagenome ERZ508555 (study PRJEB26222, sample SAMN06267773) | marine metagenome | isolation source: Saanich Inlet, British Columbia, Canada | place...
CGGGAACGGATGCGCGCAACTCAATCTTAAGCCTTTATCTCAACTCTGGGCGTTTATCATGGGGTGCTCCCGTTCCGCCTCCACCATCAACCAGTCGCGAAAGGCTTCGATGTCGGGCCGGCGCGCCGTGTGTTTCGATATAGGCGGGGCTGGCGCACACGACCGTGGGTGTTTCCATGATCTTGCGTGCGATGAGCGCTGAATCCGGCAATGTGCCCGCACCACGGATGACCACGTCGAAGCCTTCACCGACGACGTCGACGAACGCGTCGGACGCTGTCACATCGAGGCGCACTTCAGGGTATTTTGCCGCGAACATCGGCAATAACGGCGCGATATACATGTGTCCGAAGGTCACCGGCATGGCCAGGCGCAGCACGCCGCGCGGTGCGGCCGTGACCGAATTCACGGTTTCCGCACCTTCATCAAGCGTGGCCAGGGCCGAAGAGACGCTCGCGTGATAGGCCGTGCCGGCTTCGGTGAGCGCGAGGCTCCGGGTCGTGCGCGCAATCAGGCGCGCGCCCAGCCGGGCCTCCAGCTCTGATATGGCCTTGCTGACGGCGGACGGCGAGACGGCCAGCCGTTCGGCGGCGGCCCGGAAACTTCCGGTATCCGCGACAGCGTCGAACATCTCCAGTGATCGGGTCGAGGGGTGGCTCATAAGTGTTGAAAATATCTCATGAATATCATGATCACAATCCTATTGATGAATAGAGCTACTTAAACGATCTTGCTGGCTGGGAGATGCATTCATGACCGAACTCGCGACACCGAGGGCGCTCAACCATATCGGGCTGACCGTTCCGGATATTCACGCGGCCATCGATTGGTATGGCCGTGTGTTCGGTTTTCGCCGGATCATGGGGCCGCGACGCCTCGAGGCGAAGCTGTCGGGCACGGCGGAATCGGCCCATATTCTCGGGCCGCGATTTCGCGCCGCACTCCAGGCCCATCTGGTCACGGCGAATGGCATCGGACTGGAGCTCTTCCAGTTCACCGATCCCGAGACCGAGGCGCCGGACGACAATCTGGAATACTGGAAGCACGGCTACTGGCATATCTGCTTCACCGACCCGGACATCGAGGGGCTGGTCGCCAGGATCGTTGCCGAAGGCGGCAAGCAGCGGACGGAAGTCTGGGCGTTTGTTCCCGGGACCGACCGGAAGCTTTGTTATTGCGAAGACCCGTTCGGGAACGTGATCGAAATTTTCTCTCACTCTTACGAACAGACGTTCGGCAACTGGCCGAACGAAGGACGCGACGCCGAATAGGCGTTTCACAAAACAGGGAGGTACTTATGGCTGAAGAACTCAAGAAAACAGAAACCATGGCCGAGGACGGCAAGGTGAAAACCTTCAACGTTGTCTTCAACGTCGAGGGCAAGGCTGTGGGCAAGATGCGCAACGAGATCAAGGGGCAGATGGTCAGCCCCGTGGTCGACGAGGCGTTCGAGATGGCAACGGATGAGGGGCCGGCCCATGGCGGCGATATGACCGCGCCGCCGCCGCTGGCCTATTTCTGCACCGGTTTCGTCGCCTGCCTGATGACCCAGATCCGCGCGTTCGCCAAGCGCCTGCGCGTCGAAGTCGGCGAAGTGACCGTGAAGGCCCATATCGAATGGGAAGCTCGGGTCGAGGGTCGCGACCCGTACACCAGCCGCCCGATCGCCTTCCGGCTCGATATCGATCTGGATTCCGAGGCCCCGTTCGAGGATCAGAAGCGTCTGCTCGACGCGGCCCAGAAGGGTTGTTTCGTGGAGGCGACATTGGCCGATCCGATTCCGGTCCAGCACAAGCTGTTGATTGACGGCGAGTATCGCGACGCCGACTGAGTGCGGACCGAGCTTGGGAACGGGGCGCGGCTGGTGTCGCGACCCCAACCCTGCTTCAATCCGGCCAACCAACAACGAATGATGCCGGGGGAAGTGCCATGTTGAATGCGGCCGTGGTCGGGCTGGGCTGGTGGGGCAAGCAGATCGTCACCAGCCTCGCCGCCAGTGAGAAAATTACCGTCACCCGCGGGGTCGATGTGAACCTGGACGGAGTCCGCGATTTCGCGGATATGCACGGGCTCGCGGTTGGCGACAGTTATGAAGATGTTCTCGCCGATGACGCGGTCGATGCGGTCATCCTTGTCACGCCCCATGCGCTGCATGAAGAGCAGGTGTTGGCGGCGGCGGCGGCGGGCAAGCAGATATTCTGCGAGAAGCCGTTCTCGCTTTCGGCTGAATCCGCGCTGCGTATGCTGGAGGCTTGTGACAAGGCAGGCCTGAAAGCGATCGGGATCGGGCATGAGCGCCGGTTCGAACCGGCCCTCGAGGCCATGAAGACCCATCTGGATGCTGGCGATTTCGGCACGCTCATCCATATCGAGTGCAACTGGTCCCACAACAATTTTACCAAGGCCGTGGCTTCGGGATGGCGTAAGGATTCAAAACAGGCACCGCTGGGTACGCTGACCGCGCTGGGGGTGCATATCACCGATTATTTCCAGTCGATGGCAGGGCCTGTCGCCCGGCTGCGGGCGACGACCGCCGACCGCTCGCCGCTTTTTCCCGGCAACGACACGGTCGCGGTCCAGTTCACCTTCGAGAGCGGCGTGACGGGCTATATGTGCAACATCGCCACGACACCGTTCCACAGCGCCATCAAGGTGTTCGGCGACAAGGGCTGGGGCGAGGCGCGCGAGAATTCGAACGTGGATATTCCCGAGCCCGCAACCCTGACGACGCGCTGGCTCGACGAGGAACTCACGATCCAGACCCATCAGACCCAGAATGTGGTCCGGGCCAACCTCGACCAGTGGGCCGATGCGGCGCAGGGCAACGGGGCGTATCGCTTCACGCGCGATCATCTGTTGCACAATGTCGAAATTCTGCAGGCGATCGTCCGCTCGGCGGAGAGCGGCGGCGAGGTCGCGGTCCGCTAGGGACCATATCCATGGCAGAAAACCCGAAGCCGGATTTCGGCGATCTGCTGGCGGCATTGCCCGACGCGTCTGGTGCCGAGCAATTCGACACACTGCTGGAGCGGGAAGGGCTGCGCATCCTGCGGATCGTATCGAGCGGTCAGGCGAGCCCGCCGGGCGAATGGTTCGATCAGGATGACGATGAATGGGTTGTTGTCCTGGCGGGACGGGCCGGGTTGCTGATCGATGGCGAGAGCGATGTCCGCGCCCTCAAGCCGGGCGAACATGCGTTCTTGCCCGCGCATTGCCGGCATCGCGTCGAATGGACTGACTCCGACATGCCGACTGTGTGGTTGGCGATCCATATGGCGCCCGTCACAGATTAGCCGTTGCTTCGCGGTCCTTAATTGTTACCGGGCGACGCACCGCGCATGAATTACAGTGGCAGCGTTTGCACGCATTATTCGGGAGAGACCCCATGGTCGCTGCGATTACGCTATTTGCCATACTTACGATCTCTGTGATGTTCATCCGGTTCGCCGCAATGGCGCTTCGGTTGACCGGGTTGCCAGAGGATGTGGCGCGCTTCCAGGCCCGGTCGGCCTTCACGGGTGCCGGATTCACGACGTCGGAGTCGGAAACCGTGGTGAACCATCCGCTGCGTCGCCGGATCATGAGCATGCTGATGCTGATCGGGAATCTCGGCCTGGTCACCGTCCTGGCAACGGTCATCGTTTCGCTTGTGGATACGGTCGAAACCGACAAGAGCATGGTCAATCAGCTGGGCTGGATTGTGGGCATGCTCGTGCTGCTCTGGATTGTCGCGCTCAACCCTCTGGCGGATCGGATGATGTGTGCCGCTGTCAGTTGGTTGCTGAACCGTCATTCTGCTTTTTCGGGTGATGCACCCCATCTGCTGTTGCAGATGCCGGCGGGGCACAATGTTTCCGAAATGCGTGTTCGCGCCGAGTTCGAAAGCGACAGTGCGACGCTCGGGGATATTGTTGGGCCGGGCATTCGGGTGCTGGGAATCCGCCGCATCGACGGGAGTTATGAGAACCTGCCGGACCACGACATATTGCTGCGGCCGTTCGACGATCTCATGGTCTACGGACCCGGTGCCGCCTATGGCGCGATGTCTGATCGGCTGCATGCGCTCACGGCCGAGGCTTGAGGCGAGGTTGCCCGAGGCACCAAGCCGACTAGTTTCCGCGTTTACGGACAGAGATTTTATTGAAGGACAGTTCACATGATTCAAGCCTACTCGGCGCCGACGCCGAACGGACACAAACTGCACATCATGCTTGAGGAGTGTGGCCTCGAATATGATTTGCATCGGATTAACTTCGGCGATGGCGATCAGTTCAAGCCGGACTTTCTGAAGGTCAGCCCGAACAACAAGATCCCGGCGATCCTCGATGAGGATGTCCCCGGCGGTGCGCCGGTCAGCGTGTTTGAATCCGGTGCGATCCTGATCTACCTGGCGGAAAAGGCCGGCCAGTTCCTGCCGGATGCGGCTAAAGATTCACGCGGCCGTCTGGCGGTTCTGGAATGGCTGATGTGGCAGATGGGCGGCGTCGGCCCGATGCTTGGCCAGAATGGTCACTTCCACATGTTCGCCAAGGAGAAGGTCCCCTATGCGCTGACGCGTTATGCAGAGGAAATGGACCGGTTGTTCAATGTCGCCGACCGGCGTCTCGCAGAAACGAAGTTCCTCGCCGGCGACGATTATTCAATTGCGGACATCGCCACATTCGGATGGTTGCGCACCCATGAGCGACAGGGGCAAAGTCTCGACGGGCTGGACAATGTGAAGCGCTGGCTCGACGAGATTGAGGCGCGCCCGGCTGTGCAACGCGGCGTGGCCGTGTTCGACTGACGACTGAGAGAACGAGGGAACAACGATGATCCGTGCATACTCCTGGCCGACCCCGAACGGGCACAAGGTCCACATCATGCTGCATGAGTGTGGCCTTGAGCATGAGATCATCCCGGTGAATATCGGTGATGGCGATCAGTTCGAGCCCGAGTTCCTGGATATCAGCCCGAACAACCGCATCCCCGCGATCGTCGATACGGACGGGCCCGGCGGGAAGGAAATCTCCATCTTCGAGACCGGCGCCATCCTTTACTATCTGGCCCAGAAGACCGGCATGTTCATGCCCGACGCCGCGAGCGACCCCGCAGGTCATTACGCGGTCATGGAATGGCTGATGTGGCAGATGGGCGGCATTGGCCCGATGATGGGCCAGGCGAACCATTTTCGCCGTTATGCACCCGACAGGATCGAGTATGCGACCAACCGTTACGCGAACGAGACCAAGCGCCTGTTCGGTGTGGCCGATACGCGGCTCGGCAAGTGCCGATATCTGGCCGGGGACGACTACACGATCGCCGATATCGCGGCTTTTCCCTGGATGCGCAACTGGAAGGGCCAGGAAGTTCCGCTCGAGGAATATCCGAACACCAAGCGCTGGCTTGAAGAGGTCGGCGATCGCCCGGCGGTCAAATCCGGTCTGGAAGTGCTCCTCGAGCATCGCAGCTCGGGCCCGCCGAAGGGTAAGGCCTGGGACGTGATGTTCGGCAACGAACAGTTCAAACGCCGATAGAGCCTGGAATGGGAACGAGGGACCGCACACACGCGTTGCAGATCCCATGCCGCTGATTCCCCTCCACGATGCCAACCCGCGCCTCTATATCCGCGCGCATTACGTCACGATCGCCCTGATCCTTATCAACGCGCTGATTTTCATCAGCCAGCTGGGAATCGGGGACGGCCAGCGGTTCGATGCGGTGGCGGGCTATGCCGTCGTCCCGGCACGCTTTTTCGATGGGTTGGAGGTACCGGTCGGCATCGCGGGCGTGTCGTCCCCGCTCACGCTCATCACCCATCAGTTCCTGCATGCCGACTGGGCACATCTCGCCTTCAACATGCTGTTTCTCTGGGTGTTCGGAGACAATGTCGAGGACGCGCTCGGCCATGTCCGATTTGTTGTTTTCTTCCTGCTTTGCGGCGTCGCCGGCGGCCTGGCGCAAAGCATCGTCGAACCGGAATCCGTCACCCCGGTGATCGGTGCCAGCGGGGCGATCTCAGGCGTGCTCGGCGGGTATCTGGTGCTGTATCCGCGCGCACGGCTGCTGGTGCTGGCTTTCCTGATGATTCCCCTGCGCCTGCCTGCGCTGCTGGTGATCGGCACCTTCTTTGCGCAGGATTTGCTCTGGGGACTGACCAATGCCCCCGCGGCACTAGGCACCGCCGTGTGGGCTCATATCGGCGGGTTTATCGCCGGTGCAGTGCTGGTGGTGTTTATGCGCAACCCGCGGGTGCCGCTCTGGCACAAGCCGCCGAGCCCCTGGTGAGCAGAACGCGTTAGAGACCTTCGACGATTACGATGTTCGAGTCCGACGCCGCGATGCGGATGGGCTTGATCTCGGTGTAGCCGTCACCGTCATAGAACGCGCGGGCAGCCGCCATGTCGGCGAACGCGACAATCACCAGACGGTCGAGCTCCATCCCGCCCTCGACGGACCGCGACTTGCCGCCGCGCGCCAGGTACGTGCCTTGTGCGGCGTTCATGACCGCAGGCACCTGGTCGGCATAGGGCTTGTAGCCCTCCGGGTCGGTCATCCGGATATTGCCCAGAATATAGGCGTGCTTGCCGTCCGCATTGGCGTCACCCTCGGGGCCTTCGACGATCCACACATGGGACGTCGCGGTGGCATGCCGGATCGCGGCGATCGGCGCATAATCCGGGTCGTCGGCGAAGGCGTTGGCACTGGCGAAGTCGGGAAATTCCAGGACGACGATGCGTCCGGAGGGCCAGGTGCCTTCGACCACGTCATTGGCGCCGCCGCGCACGATGTAGCGGCCGCCATGTTTCTCGATCAGCGCGGGGGCGGTGGATTTGTAATTCTCGTAGCCGTCGGCGTCATCTACGTCGACGGTGGCGAACAGGTATGCGGTCATGGCGGGTCTCGATGGTTCGGCCTGTGTGTGTGGTGCGCTATGATACCGGCTAATGCCGAATGGCACAGCACTATCGCCCGTTGTTGTCTGGCCCAGGGGGAGGACCCAATTATGACCAATATTTCGCCGGAATTTCCCGTCGACGAGAACGCCGTCCGCGTTCCCTATGACCGCCTGAAATCCTACATGACGTCTGTGTTCAAGGCCGTTGGCCTGCCGGACACGGATGCCGAAGGCGTCGCCACGGCCATGGCCGATGGGGACCTTCTCGGCAAGGACAGCCATGGCTGTATCCGTGTTCCGATGTATGTGAAACGCATCAAGGGCGGCGCCATCAATCTCACGCCGGATATTCGGGTCGAGAAACAGACCGCGGCGATGGCACTGGTCAACGGCGACAACGCCATGGGCCATCTGGTGGCGCGCTACTCGATGAACCTGGCGATGGATATGGCGGCCGAAAACGGCATTGCCTGGATCGGCCTGCAGCATTCCAACCATGCTGGTGCCGCGGCCGTGTACGCCTCGATGGCGCTGGAACGCGACCAGATCGGCCTTATCGCCTGTGTGGGCAGTGCCAATCACGCCGCACCCTTTGGCGGGACCGATATCCTGGTCGGGACAAATCCGATCGCCGTTGCAATCCCCGCCCAGGACGAACCGCCGGTGGTGATCGATATGGCGACGACCAACTCCTCGCTCGGCAAGATCATGGTCAAGGCGATGCATGGCGAGCCGATGCCGGAGGGGTGGGTTATCGACGCGCTGGGCGATGCCATCACTGATTCTGCGGAGGCCGATAACGGTATCCTCACCCATATCGGCGGCGCCAAAGGTTTCGGCCTGTCGATGGTCATCGGTTTCCTGGCCGGGACGCTGAATGGCGCGGCGTTTGGTTCCGACGTCATTCATATCGGCGAGGACCCGCACAGCGTCACCAACACCGGTCAGTTCATCATGGCGATCGATGTCGGCCATTTCCTCGATGCGGGCGTGTTCAAGGGTAACGTCGACCGCATCTCGCGCGAGATGACCGGATCGGCGAAGCTGCCCGGTGTATCGGAAATCCGTATGCCCGGGACCAACAGTTGGCGGATCTATCAGGACCGGCAGGCCAACGGCATTCCGCTCACAGCGCCCTTGCTTGAAAACCTGAACAAGGTCGCGGGGGAGCTTGGCGTGGAGGGTCTCTAAGGTCTTATTCCACGCACCGTTCCGGATGTTTGTATCAAATCACGGTGGATTGGCGTAAAACCCGGCCCCCATGGCAAACAACGTCGATAAATCCCGCAAACCTTCCACGCTGGCCGCGCAGGCGCTCGGCTGGCTCGACCCGTCCACGAACGGGGTCGCGCCGCCGATCCACACGTCCACCAACTATGCCCGGGACGAGAATTACGAGAAGGTCGGCGATCGCGGATATACCCGCGACGAGAATCCCACCTATGAGCAGGTCGAAGCTCTGCTTGCAGCGCTGGAAGACGGCGCCGATGCAATGGTCTTCGGCTCCGGGATGGCGGCCGCCACGACGGTGATGCTGTCTCTGGCACCCGGCGATCACGTGGTGGCCCCGTCGGTGATGTATTTCGGTTTGCGGAACTGGCTGGTGAATATCGGCCGTCACTGGGGGTTGCAGGTTGATTTCGTGGCGCCGGGGGATACGGCGGCGATCGCCGCGGCGATCCGCCCGGGTGAGACCAAGCTTGTCTGGGTCGAGACGCCGTGCAATCCGACGTGGGACGTCACCGACATCGAAGAGGCAGCGCGTATCGCCCATGACGCCGGCGCCATGCTGGCGGTCGATTCAACCGTCGCGACACCGGTGCTGTCGCGCCCGCTGGCCCATGGTGCGGATATCGTCATGCATTCCGGTACCAAGTATCTCAATGGTCACGGCGACGTGCTGGCGGGTGTGCTGGTGACGGCGCGCGAGGATGAACGTTGGGAGCGGATGAATTATCTGCGCTTCGAGAATGGCGGCATGCTCGGCCCGTTCGAGGCCTGGCTGCTGATGCGCGGCCTGCGGACGTTGTATTTGCGCGTCGAGCGCGCGTCTGCGTCTGCGTTGCGCATTGCGGAACATCTCGCCCGGCATCCCGGGGTTATCGAAGTCCTGTATCCGGGGTTGCCGACCCATGCCGGGCATGCGGTGGCTTCGCGCCAGATGGATGGCGGCTTCGGTGGAATGATGTCTATTCGCGTGAAGGGAGGTGCCGCTGCGGCGCTGGATGTCGCACGGCATGTGAAGCTATTCGTGCGCGCAACGTCCCTGGGGGGCGTTGAGAGCCTGATCGAGCATCGCGCGACCGTGGAGGGAGACGACAGCCCGTTTCCCGACGATCTGCTGCGGTTGTCGGTCGGCATCGAGGACACCGACGATCTGATTGCCGATCTGGAGCAGGCGCTGGCTGCGTCTGCCTGAACGGCACCGTTCTAAACCAGGTTAGCCTGCGACGCGCTGGGCCTCGGCTTCGGGGAACGGAACGACGGTCGCCGCACGACGGTTCGGTACCAGTGCCACAAGTTCGCGGCGGGCCTGTTCGAGGGCCGCCAGTTCCTTGGCGTCATCGCGATCGAACACCTGAATGCAGGACAGTTTGATTTCGACGAGATCGATCAGCGTTTCGACGGATCGTTTTGTAAGACTTGCCATAACCCAACTCCTTGGTTTGTGGTCATGGCGAATACGATAGGGCGCATTTGATTTAAATTCGGTGAACTTCCCCGGTGTCGTTTTTCACTCGACGTTAACCATTCGGCAACGCTGTGTGCCTAGGATTTTCCAATCCGCCACCGTCGTGGCAATACCGGGAGCGCCGAACATGGCCACCGCTGCAGAACTACACAGCACCAATAGCGCTGACGACGCGCTCGCAATTACGTCGGATACGGGGATTCCCCGTTATAACCGGCGATTGAGCGACAAGATTCTCGCGGCCTTTAACCACGCCTATGCCATGGGCGAGATTGAAATCGCCTCGGGCATTCGCGAAGTCCTCGCGCGCCTGGACAGTGATGTGCCGGAAGGTGCCGGGCAACGTCGTGACGGCGCAATTGCGCTTTGTCAGGCCGATCTCTGGATCGAGTTCGTCGAAGCACGAAATGGCTACCGCACCGCATGTGACAAGCCGGGGACGGATTCCGCGACCGTTGCCACATCGCTCGAGACGATGAAAGACGCTTACAAGCGCCGTAGCGCCCTCTAGTCCAAACCGGGCCAGGGCAATCTATTTTGCCGCCGCACTGTAGTTGGATTGACAGGCGCGGAAGGGCTTGGCACAAACCCACCCGCATACGTCGTGATAACCCACTCTCGTGCGGAGGGGTGGCCGAGTGGCTGAAGGCGACGGTTTGCTAAATCGTTATACGGGTAACCCCGTATCGAGGGTTCGAATCCCTCTCCCTCCGCCATCGTTACCGTACTTCGCGAGATTGAGTGCCGCGGCCAACTAGCCGTGCAGCTCAAGCTCGAACTGGCCACGTTTCTCCGCCGGGTAGGCGACGATCTTGCCGACCAGCCCGCGCAGCGCCGTCGCCGCCTCGTCGCGGACGATATCGTCAGCGCTCAATGCTGCTGACAGATCCGCGATCTTTCGCTTGTAGATGTTTACGGCGTTCGGTTGTCAGTCGATGGAGGCTGGTTCCTGGTCGGTCATTGAATAATGTTGGATAGCGTTGCTCATCACGTAAGCCGGTCGCGGATTAGTGAATTGACGTCGCGCGGGCGGGTGCGCCATTGTGCGCCGAGTTTGGCTGCCGGCAGGTCGCCGGCATCGATCCAGCGACGAATAGTTTTACCGGAGACCTGGCAAAGGGCGGCCACGTCCTCGATCGTCAGCATTGGTTCAATGCGGTTGGAGCGGTCTTTAGCCATTAGTGCTGCCTCCCCGTGATATCTTGGCTGGACAAGATGCATCAGGAGAATGCGCGGCGGCGAAGGCCGCGCGTGCGGCTTGGCGCGCGAGAAGGCGCACGATGGTTTGGAGGGCCAGCGAAGTGTCGCTTTGCAGCTCTCTCTTATGCCGGTTGCACGATTGATCCAGGCGTCAGAATTTCCGACGAATCTCAACCCGAGCGCCAGCAATGTTCTCTTGCTTGTCCAGAATTCCGTACATGGCATCTGTGCGCACCAGCCAGCGGTCACGGCCATTGAGGTTGAACTGGTAGCGCAGACCCAGCGCGTACTGGTCACCCAGCGCATTCGCCGAGTTTGACATCGGCTGGACAGTTGCGACCTCGGCGACGATCTGGCGGGACAGGTCAAACAGGTAGCTGACACCCAATGCGCCACCCCAAGCATCGCGCGCCGTGTCATCAAGCTTTGGGTACCCCGTCAGGGTATCGGTTTCGAAGTTGATGCCGGTGTTTTTCAAGAGTCCATCACCACCGCGTGCCAGCGGCTGGGGCCGATCAAGGCCGATGAACGCATTGAAATAGGGCACGAGCGTCGTTGGAAGAGACGTGACCAGAGAATTCTCGAACAAGAGTGCAACACCATCGGCGGTTTGCTCTTGGTTCGCCGAGGGGTCTTGTCCCAAATTCCACACAATGCGCGTGCTGTTGGAGAGCCAGCCGCCATAGCGTTTGGTCCAGCCGGCCATGAGGTTGTGATGGCTAAAGTCGGCCTGCGGCTCATCGCGTGTATCATCGATATAACCCCATCCGGCTTCTAGATGCCCCTCACGCATATCAGCGAATACGGCCATGCCATAAACGTTGCCGGCGTGATCGGCGAGCGCGCCACCGGGGTCCTGCAAGCCGGCATTCGAAACCTTGTCGAAGCCCGCGAAGAATGTCAGGTCGTAGTTCGATATATCCAGCTGGCGTGAATTCCGCGCTGTCAGAGCGAACGCACCGCCCACGAACGCATCTTCGACCCATATCCCGTTCTGAAAGAACATGGGGATGAGCCCAAAGGTGAAGGGAAGGTCATAACTGGTATATGTGTCAGTCAAACCGCTTTGGATGGCACCCAGATCACCTTCAAAATAGAAGTTCTCAATATTGAGATCAAAGATCACGTCGCCCTGATCGCGATCATCGCCCGCGAACTCGTAGCGCGTGAATTTGCCACCTTGGTCAAGAGGGCGGAAAAATGCGTGGATGCGTTCTGTTGCGGTGAGCTTGAGATCGGTTTCGAGGTTCAAACGGGTGGCAACAAGACCAGTTTCGGTTTCGCCATTGTCGTTAAACGCGACGGCGGTGCGCCAGTCGCCATATGCGAGAAATTGAGGGCGAACCAGGTTCTTTGAGCCGATGATGTCGTGCCCGGCGCCAAACGATCCCTCGAGATATTGCGGAAAACCGAGTTCGAGAGCGGGTCGTGGTGTTATCACCGCACGTTTGCCGCCATAGATTTCCAGCTGTGCCTCGGCGTCATAGGGCTCATCGGGATAGACGGGGTCAGAACGAAAGTCGTCCCGTTCTAGGGAGCTGCGGCGCACCGCGGGGTCTATTGCCGGCGGGGCCTGGTGTCTCTTGTGTTCTGGACTTCCGGTCCGTTCTTCATTGAGCTCAGACGGTGGCGCCTCTCGTCGCGTGGCTTGGGCTGTTTGCGTATCCGCATAGGCGGCCGGGATTGTGCCAAAGCAAGCCAGCAGAGCTGCGACCGCGCACATGTTTTGCAAAGATACGGACATTACTTGATCTCGAATTCAACGGCATAGGGATGAATATCGATCATCCAATCATTGATCCGCTGCTCCATCTCCTTCGTCGCGCCAACGAAGCGCATGAAGTAGATCGGCTCGGCGCGGGAACGCATGCGGACTTGCAGGCGATAAGTGCCGGGCTTGGTGAGCAGCTCACCGGGGATTGAATATTCAGCATCACGCCAGCCCAAAGGCGGGATCGAACGTCCTTCCATTCGCACAAAGGGCGGATGATTGAGCACGCTCGTTGGAACGTTGGCCGGACGCAAGAACGGCAACTGATCAATATCAAACTGTACAGGCAGATACATTTCCCGGTCGGTTCCCTTGACGTTGGTCGTCAGGAACTTGGTTTGCAGGTTGAACAGCTGATCATCATGCTCGACCGTACCTGCCGCGACATCCAGAGAGTGTAGGTCGGCCATGTCGCCGAGGCTGTCGACGTAGCCTGATTCCCAGACGTTTTCACCATCCGGGTTGATCAAGGCTACGTTCAGCCAGATTTCCGGCTGTGCGCCGAGCGAACCTGACGGGAAGTTGTGACCCTTGTCGGTGTTTGTAACTCGGTAGCGCAGGTCCAGATCCTCGCCACGCTCGGGTGGGCTGCCGTCAAAGAACGGACCGTCGATCCGGCTGCCGTTCTCCATTACGGCCAGACGATCGCGGCGCTTGTCTTCCAGAAGTTTTTCGTTCTGCTGGATAACGAAACGCGCAAACATTCGGTCTTTTCGCGTTGTCCATTCCGGCGGGAAGTCCGGCTTTTCAAGTCCGCCCGCTGTAAGCTGGTCTTCCCAATCGGGCTCACCCCATCCTGCACGGTAGTCGAAGGTCAGCCATTCCTTAATCGTCCAGCGCAAGCCGCGCGGATTGAACGGGAAGAGCCCGGGATGGGCGATCGGGTAGCCTGGACCGTAGAATGCATGGTTGGAGTGTCGGGCTTTGGGGTCACCGACCACCCGGCCGTTGACGATAGCGACAGGCCATTCAGCATAGCCTTCGGCCTCGCCGGGTACTTTGCCCATATGGCAATCCTGACAGGTGATTCCGGCTTCGGCGGCAGGGCTGTCGCGGTACTGTTCCCATACGACTTCAAGCTTGATTCCGAGATTGACGGCGACCTGATGGCAGGACACGCAGAACTGCGAATCCCCAATCTGTTCAAATTCGATTGCCCCGAGATGTATTTCGGTTCCTTCTTCGCCGGGTGCACCTGCAACCTTGTATTCTTCCGAATTCTGAAGCACTTCACCCAGGTTTTCGGCACGGCCGATCCCGACGACCGGGTCAGAAAGCGGACCAGGTTCGATATGGCGTTCGCCATTTACCTTACCGAACTCGGCTTTGACCCGATGGCAGGTGACGCAGGTGATGCCTTCTCGTGCGACAATGGACCTGTCCCAAAGGGGGAGTTCGCGTGGCTCACCGAGTTGGGTGCCAACCTGTTGGTGGCAGCGGACACAGAAGCTGCCGATGGTGCCAGAGGACAGGTCATTAATGGCCTGCTCGAACTTATGAAACATCGGGGAGATCGACGCATAGGCGTGGTTTGAAGACGCCCATTCGGTGAAGATTTTCTGATGACAACGCCCGCATGTGACTGCCGACGGAAACTCTGTTTCGGTAAACAGCGCGCTATGGGGGTCTTTGCCTTCGGTCTGCAGTGCTGCGCTCTGCAGGTAGGCATCGGGCAAATCACTGCCATCGGCTGCGGGTGCAAACCAGATATTGGACGGCGGTAGTTTTTCTATGGCGTCATCAGCACCCTGTGCTGAGACCGGCAGTAGAAGTACCAGAATCGCAATGACAGTGCCAGCGATGTTTCGGTGATTGAAGGATAAAAACAAGGATATAGCCTACTTTTTCAGGGATTCCCTGAGTTGCGCGAGTGCATTTGCAAAGCCCCGGGAGTTAAAACGGGCGGGTGATTGTGTTGCGTCGTAAAGCTGGTCGAGCGCACCGGGGTCGGGCGCTTCCCCCAGTGTTTCCAGAATGGCGGCAACCGCCATCGTGGTCTGTTCTGCCGCGCCAAAGTCCACATACTTGGCGGCGTGCTGACGTGAGGCGAGCGTGTTGAGTATGGCCCGCAAGTCGTTACGATCCGGGGGCGTGCCATTGAGACGGGTGGCGAGCTTGTCTGCGAGCTCGGCAAGCTCGTTGGCCGCACGCGCGACAGCGCCTGCACCTTGTCGTGATGCGCGGTGTAGCGCGCGGGTCTGGTTTTTGAGACGTTGCGCGATGTCAGGGTCTACCGCGTCCGCGATGGCGCGCAGCATGACGAGATTGGCATCATAGAGTTGTGGCTCGCCTGGCCCGAGCCCGGCCCGGACGCGATCGGCCCCGATCGCGCTATCGAAGGGACGGTGACAGCTGCCGCATTCAAAGAATGTCAGTTCGGGAAACAGGTTCGCATTCCGCGACATGGTTTGCGCAAGCCCCCGCATTTGCTGACGGGCGCTTACGGCCTGTCCGACGGCCCAGAGCTTCGCCCCATTATGATCAGGCTTGCGCTGACGGTAATCGTCATCAATTCGCGCATGTGCGGGCTGGTTGACCGAGAAGGTGTCGAGTTCGAAGGCAAGGCGCGGATGCCCGGCCGCCAATAGGCGATGGTTGACCAGACGATCCGGGTTTGGCAGATGGCAACCGATGCAAAGTTCTGCGCGCGCAATCGGGTCTTCTGTCGGATACATGCCTGCTGCGACCAGTTCCGGTCGTGAACTTACTCCACTCACATGTGTGCCGAGCCAGTTTTCTGCGCCGCCATGACAGGATTCGCAGCCGACCCCGTCGGCGATGTTGAAGTTCTTCCCCTGTTTTTCGGCCGGTACGTTGTTCGCGTGGCAGTTCAGACAGGTTGCAGCTTGTTCGGGGGGACCAAGGCCCAGCCTAGCAGAAATCCTTTTGGCCCGGTCTGAAAGCAATGACTTATATGCGTTGGAGTGAGCATCATGGGTGGACCAAATGATAAACTCGTTCTGTAGGACGGTCGAATTCTGCCAAGGCTGAACAGCACCGTGACACGTCGAAGCGCCACAGGTTTGTACACCCAGGTGAATGGCATCATTGCTTTGTGCGATGGCCGGACCGGCAAGACCGATCAGTAAAGCAATAATCATGGCCTTTGGCCATGTTAATGGGATTGTAATATTCAACTTGCCCCCCCCCACCGCTGGCCCTCCGCGGCAAAATAAATTCTGTATCTATCTGTCCGTCGTCATATAAATTGGACAATCAGCAGCCTAATCCAAAGGAGGATCTGGCTCAACTTGAATAGCCCCGAGTTTTCTAGACACCCTCGGTGACTGTTTTGCGCTGTCGTTCGAACTCGACGGGCGACAGCATCC
>ENA-OREN01003096-OREN01003096.1-marine-metagenome-genome-assembly--contig:-NODE-3096-length-15858-cov-6.907420_pt1 | contig 15858 bp, 2 predicted proteins | sample MGYA00248624_ERZ508555 | MGnify/ENA primary metagenome ERZ508555 (study PRJEB26222, sample SAMN06267773) | marine metagenome | isolation source: Saanich Inlet, British Columbia, Canada | place...
AGGTTAAGGAGATATTATGGCAGTAACATGGCAAAACATAGCACCAACTAACGGTGCCAGTATCCTAGAAGCAATGGCTGAAGGTGGCAAGTTAATTAATACAGGTGTTTCAGGTATTGGTGATGCTATTACTGGGTATGCTGATGACAGAACTGCTCGTGAAACAGACCAGTTTGTAGCTGATTTAATGCGGTATAAAGATAGACCATTAGAAGCAGATGCTTTTATAGATGCAGCTGACAACTCTTTTTTAGATATGTCTAGGGTTAATACTGCCAGAGAAGATGTTAATGCTGATGCTACTGAAATAGCACTGTTTGGAGAAAAAGCAAAAATTAAAAGTATGTACGATATAATGTTAGCGGAAACTCAAGCAGCTGAAAAGGCAAAAGCAGAAAGAAAGAAAAAGACAATAAAACCTTTAGCACGTGCGGATTTAAACGCAACAATGATTAAAAAAGATGGTATAGAAACTGCTACAACTTTCTGGCCAGGTTCTGACAGTGCTGCACAGGATTTCACATCTCTTACAGATAAGTATATAAAAAGTCGGAAAATCTTAGGTAAAGATGCTGATATTGCCAGACGTTTAATGTTTAATGATGCTGTATTTGATATAGATATGATAGATGAGCACTTTTTTAGTAATGGAAAAACCTCAGATGAAAATAATGATGAAGCTGGTTACAAATACTTTGATGGGCTTCTTAAAGCATATTATAAGGATAAGGCATTAGAAAAAGGTAAAAACCAGGGTACGAGTACAGACACAATAAGTACTACTATAAAATAACAACTTTAAGGATTATTGCGTATGAGTTACTTAGGTAATGAGTCTTTTGACGATATAGTTGCACGGAAACAAGCACAACTTTCAAGCGCAGCAAATGCTAAAAGAACACTTTTTGAAGACGCTGTATATAGCAAACAATTAGCAATAACTCCAGATAGAGATTACCAAGGTCTCCAAAATAAACTTAATGCTAATGACTCAACTGAATTATCTTTTAAACATAATTCATTATTCAATAAAAATGCAGATGCTGATTCCATCATGGGACAGAATGCTAAAGGTGAAGACGTTGGTATACGTGCACTAGGTCTAGACACTTGGGAACATAGTTCTTATAAAGGCGATAAGAATAAAATTAGAGCTTCACAGCGTAAACATTATGCACGTCTATTTAATGTACCTGAAAATGAAGTAACTGTTGACCAAATTCATGCTATGGGGCGTAGAGCAGATAATCGCTTTAGAAATCTTCTAACAGAAGGCCAAGGTGAATACGACCAATCTTCAGGCACTTTCTCAAATATGCCAGGTAAACAATTTGAAGGTTTTGAAGACCAACTTTGGGCTCCTGAAAGCTTTAGAGATAACGCACAATATAGTGGTGAAGTAACGTATGACCCACTTAGTAGGAAATATAAGACTGATAAACGAACTAAAGTAGATTCGTTTATAAACCCTAATACTGGCGTAGACCTCTATAAGGCAATGAACACGCCTGAGTTTAATACTAGGTGGTTTGCAAACACAGTAGAACAAAATGCTATACGTTCAGCTTATGAAGCTGAGCATGGAACTGCATACAATACATTTAAAGCTCCTACTGCATCAAGAGACCATGAAGTAATGGGGTACACCCAACACGGTAGAGCAGCATTTGGTTTGAATGGTGAAGTTGTATCTGAAAAAGCCATAACATTACAAATGGATGGTAAGTGGGTTAATGTACCTACTATCTGGAAAGGTGAAAAGTATAGTGATGATGAAGTTGCTCAAATGCTTATCAATAATGAAGTATCTCCAACCAGTGAGCATAGTACTAAACAGGAAGCTATTGACGCAGCAAAGAAAAGAAGTGATGAAATCACAGTAACACCATTACCTCAGGTATTTAAAGAAAAGAAAAGTAAACTTACTAATAGATTTACTGCAGAAGAACTTGAGGTAATGTTTGCAAAAGATAGTTATTGGGAAGTTGTTACTAAGAGTTTAAGTGCTGGTGTTGATTCAATACAAGCGGCTGGTTATGGATTAGCTGCTTTAGCCGCTGAAGTTACTAAAGATGCTAAGTGGATGCGTGCAATAGTCCCCCCATTCGCTATATGGACGCTAATACATGAGTACACGAGTGATGTAGATTTTGCTGATGCTATGTTAGAAGAATACCAAACTAAAATACAAGAAGCCCACGAAAATGGTGCACAACTTCCTGCTTGGGATGCTGAGAACATGGATTGGACAAATCCTGACATGGTCTTTAGACAGATATTAGCGGGAGTAGGTGAGTTTATCCCATCAATAGTAGGTGGTGGTATAGCCGGTAAAATAGTATCTACAGGTGTTAAGCGTTTTCTAAAACACAAAATGAAGAAGTGGGGAGCAGATAAAGCAGTTAAAAGGAAAGCTTTACTTGCTGGAGAGATTACAGGTGCCACTGTCGGAAGTAATGCTTTCTACATGGGAATAGGTGGTGGTAGTGTATATGGTGATTTAGGCAGTGCTGGCTATAGAGGTAGAGATGCTCAAGTTGCAGCTATAGGTGGTGGTATTGTAATTGGTGCTTTAGATTCAATTGTTCCTAGAAGTATTGCTAAACAATTAGGTTTGTCTAAGTCTGCTGTTCAACGCTTTAAAGGTGAATTAAAGAAAAAAGGTTTTGTAAATTCTGCAGGTAAAGTATTAACTGAAACTGCTAAAGGTGGTTTAGGTGAGGGTGTCACAGAAACTCTACAACAAGTTGTAGAAAACTCTGTAATTAACATGGTTAAACATGGGGAATTACCACCATTTACCTCAGATGAAGCTTTTAGTGAGTATGTAGGTGTATTCATTAAAACAGTTTTAGGTGGTGGTGCTATTAAAGGAACCATAACTACTGGTACTGAAGCTGTTAGTTTGTATAAAGGTGATAAAGGTGCTATACGTGAAGCAGCTGAGCAAATTGCAGCAGAAGCTGAAGATGCCCGTAATGAAGAATCCGGAGAACATAGTGTAGAGGCAGAAGCAGAACTTAAACTTTTAGTAAAAGAATTTTCTGCCCTAAATCTTGACATAGATGGGTTACCTGAAAACTTTGATTCAATGAATAACCTGAACAAAGTAATTCATATTTCTAATGCTCTTCAGAAAGCCGATAATCAAGAGATTATTAACAATAGCGGCCGTAGTACCCAAGAAATAGAAAGTATCCAGGAATCACTAAATAATGTAGTTAACGCCTTACAGAACAGTTCTGATACTAACAGTGTAGCCGCAGTTGAAGCAGCTTTTGATGCTGCTATTAAAAATGACCCAGCACGTAAAGATTATTATTTACAACAGAAAGAGCAACAGTTAGCTACTATTAAAGAGCTCAGTAAACTCAAGAAAAATAAAGATAAGAAAAAAGCAATATCTCCAGCACTTCAAAAATTAATTGATGATGCTATTACTGTTTCAGTAGTAGTTGAAAAAGAAAATTCTGAGAATACTGCTAAAGATTCCACAGATAAAGATGCAACAGATAAAGACGCAACTTCTGAAGATGACAAAGTAGAACAGTATTCACATGAACAACGTTTAATAAATCTAAATGAAGCTTTTGATGCAGCTGTTGAAGCTAACCCTAAAGAAGAAGCCCACATTAATAAGCTCAGAGCTTTAGAAGTTGCTAACCTTGAAGGGCAAACTATACTTAACCAAGAGATTGCACGTATTGGTAGTACTGGCCTTAAAGGTGACACAACAGGTAAAGGTAATAGTGAGTTTGTAGGACGCTTAAATAAAGCAGTTAGTTCTTTTAAAACAGGCGGTGTAGATTCACAATTACAAACAGAACAGTATGGTGCTGCTCTTCATGTTAAAGGTGAAAAAGATAAACTTAATCGAAAGGTTGAAAAAACTACTGATAGTAACCCTTCAAACAGAGAAGCTAATGAAGCAGCTGTTGTAGGTGAAAAAGAAAAAATACTTAAAAAAGAAAAAGAAGCTTCAAAATCTGCAGAAGAAACACAAGAAAAAGCAGATGAGAAAAGTACTGAAGTTGTTAGTGGCCATGTTGAAAAAATAATAAAACAAATTAATGCTCTAACTAAAAAAATTGAAGATAGTGGTATTAACCCTAAACATAAAAAACGCTTAGAAAATAAACGTAATAATCTAGGGTTACTTATTGATACCGTAGCTTCACAGAAGCGTACTGAAAAGTCTGTAAATGAAGTTACTAATATTGCAATACAAGATACTTTAGACAGTTTTGACTACCAACATGTTATTGTTGATATTGAAAATTTATCTATTACAAAGTCTTCTGATAGAGATGCAATTGTTAAGTCCGCGTTAGATGCTATTGAAGTCCTTCGTGATAAAGATGTTGAGTATGCCGAAAAGATTAGAATAATCGCAGGAGTATTAGCTGCAAGAGAAAGATTAGTACAGAACCTCATATCAATTAAGAAACAGTTAAAACGTGTTACTGAAGAATCTCAAGTTAAAGACCTAGAAACTGAGTTAAATAGAACAAATGATTCAATCAAAAAAATGGAACCATTTGTTAAAGAAATTTCTGGAATGAAGTTTGAACAAGTAAATAACACAAAAAATAAATTCTCAGATTTACTATATTCATTAAAAACTGAATCATTTAAAAACATTGACAGAGATGCATTAGATGACTCAGATAAGCCACTATATGACTTAGTAGCTAAAATGGTGGCTAAGCAAGCCAGACGTGATAAAGCTATTGGTAATAAAGATATTGGTCAAGTTAACCGTGAAATTTTATATGGTGATGAAGGTTACCAGGGGTATGAGGGGTATAAACAAGACGCAAAAGATGGCACAATTTCTATTAAAAACTTAACAAACTTTGTAAAAGGTTTACAAGCTAAGTTAGTAGCATTTAATAAAGCAGTAGCTAAGTCAAAGAAGCTTAATCAAGATGTCTGGGTAAATAAAGAAACATTAGAAATTATTACAGAAAGACCTTTACCTGAAGGACAGAAAACTGCCACATTAACAAAAGATGGTTATAAAGATTTTGACCGCGAAAATTTCTGGTTTATAAATGCTAAAAATAGTAATAAATTAATTAACTTATTAAAGCTAGAGGTTGAACTCGGTGTAGCTACATTAAAGGCTTTAACTAAGTATAAAGACTCTACAAAAAACAAAGTTGTAATTACTGAAGAAATTGAAGAACATAATAAATTAATTGCACAAATTAATAAGTTAGTTAATCCTCCTGAAGATACAGGTGATTTAAACAACTTAGGTAAGGGTGAGACTGTTAAAGAAGCTTTACAACCATTTGTAGATGCTGTCAATAAAGCAACTAAAAAGTTGAATTATGAAAGTAAACAAGTAGTTAAGTATATTAAAAAGCTTAAAGCTAATGATAAAGAAGTATTTGAGACTGTTTACTTAAAAGAACTTAAAGCCAAAATAGCATTAATTGAAGCTAACATTAACTTATGGGAAGCTAAAGAAGTAGTAGGTAAAGTTACTTCTACACAAGCAAGCAAAGCTATTATTAAACTTAATAGTGATATTGTAAGTATCACAGCAGAGATTGATAAAGCTGTAAAAGATGCTAAAGCACGTAAAGACGACAAACGAACACTTACAGCCAAGCAACATTTCTTAAACGCCCAAGAACGCTTAAAAGGTAGCTTTATTAAAATTGTTAGTAAAGCTAAAGATAGTATATTTGTAAATGATATCTTCGGAGTTAAGGACGACACTAGATTGTCATTAGCTGTGTATGCACAAGATGAAGATAACGGTGACTTAACAGCTGAAAGTATTAAAAGCGGTTTAATAGATTTAGGTATTACGGATAAAAAGTATATCCGTTATATTGTAAAGACCTTTGAACAATTTAAAGCTACTTACACAGACAATATTGTTGCAGATGTTGACGGTATACAGTCTGAAAAATATAATAAAGTAGGTGTATTTAACTATAGTGAGCCTTTAGGTATGCTATATGTTAAAGATGGTAAAAGTGTCAAATTACCAGACACTGTACTATTTGCTATGATGATGGGTTCATTAGAATGGTTGTCGATTAGTCAAGGTGAATCTGCATTTATGGACTCACAGGCTATTGCTCAATACCTTAAAGGTGATAGAAAAGCTCATGTAACACCTGAAGAAATTTCTATTTTTGGAAATATGGGTATTACTTACGGAAATGGCTCAAGGTCACTAGGCCCAATTGTTTATAACTATCTAAACATGCGCAGTCTCGGAGCTAACTCAAAATTAAAGTTCTCTGAACTTATGAAAGACCCAACTAGTATTATGAAAGACTCTAGTATTGAGGAACGCCTAATAGTTGCTTTAGGTGAGATGTCATTAGAAATATTAGAACAAATGCCTGCAACAGTAACAAAAGCAAGAACAACAAACTTTATATCAATTACTCGTACTGAATTTCCATCTGAACACTTTGGGGTTAACCCACTAGTTTCATGGAGGGAAACTGTTAAAGGTATAAGCCCTAGAGATATTGTAAAAATTCCAGCAGTACTAAGGAAAGCTGAAAAAGCTGTTGACACTGCTTTCTTGAAGTTATCTAAAGAAAAACAAACTTGGGAAACTTATATTTCTCTGTGGGAAAAGTATTTTAACCCAACTAAAGGTAGTAAAGAGTTCATCGCAGCCAGGAAAAAAGAACTTGCTGTATTGAGAGCTGACGCAGAAAAACGTAATAGCAAGGGTCTTAGTAATATATTCATAAATGAAACAGAAGATAACTTAAGTTTAGCTCGAGTAGCCTCTAGTCTAATCAATGGTTATACATTACGTAATACTATTAAGTTACTACCAGAAGACCATAAAGCATTTGAGAATATCATTAAATTTATTAAAGAGGGTAAAGATAATGTAAAAACTACTATGGGTACTCAGACTATTTTAGATGATATTCTGGATGAACCATCTACTGAAATACAAGAGCGTGCAACAGGTAGTCCACATCTATTACCAAAATTTGTAAGAAACTTAATTGAAAAGTTACAAAATGTAGAATGGCGAGGTAAAAAGGGAGAGCTTGGCTTATTCAAACTTCTTAATATTAAGAATAGACGTTTACTCGCTAAGATGAATGATGATGTAAACCCACACATTGAACATGTTGATGGTATTGAAGCTTCTAATGCGATTAAAGAAAAAGAGCTTGCTGCGGTAGATGAGTACATTGCACTAGAGGGTTCAGAAGATGGTGAACACAAGCCTTTCTACTTTAGATTTAAAGCTCAAGTACAACATAGATTACGTATTGTCAGTAATACTATTAATGGTCAAGCCAGTAAAATACATAGAGCGTTATTTTTACCCATTAAAGCAATTTCAACAATATCTCTAGACACTGCTAAAAAACAAAGTATTTCTAGAATAGTATTTAAGATAGCTGTAGCTCAAGCATTTGGTTATAGCGTAGACAAAAAACCTTTAACTGAAATCTTAGATGCCTTTGATAAATACGTTGAAATCTCGAAGGATTTGGTAGAAGCAGTATCACGTGGTGATATAACGGAAAAAGAATTTAATGCTAAATTAACAGCATTTATTAAAGATAATAAAGATAATGATGTAGCACCTAGTATGCACATACTAGAGGCTATTATTGCGTTGACAGAGTATGACCCTGATGGTGTCTTTGACACACGTATAGGCTTAGAAATTGATGGTATCACTAATGGTTATGCTATTTCACTTTTACAATTTTTATCATTAAGTGAAAAAGAGCTTAAAAGTTTTAAAGAAATTTATGGTGAAAATACACCAGAGTTTAAAGCTGCAATTGTTGATGAACTTGTTTCATCACTAAAACGTGTTGGTATCAATGTTGATAAGTCTGAAACATATGATATGTTTTTACAAGCTGGTGACCTTGACGTTTATCAAGTGCTATCTATGCGTATTGTAGAGTCTTTCAATGACCCTGAATACATAGAAAAGATTAACAAAGATAACAAGATAAAGTTAAAGCAAGAGCAATTAGACGCTTTAGAAGGTGTGCAAGGAACACTGTTTGACAAGGCAACACAAAAACTAGAAAAATTAGCAAGAGATTTAGCTAAAGCCCCTGTAATGACTAGTGTGTATGGTGCAAGCATCTTTAAGATTATCAATAATATTGCTGCGGATATTACAGATAATGTATACACAGACTTTGCTGATTTCCAGCGTAGATACAATGCTACTAAAGAAGGTTCAGCAGAACAATCCACTATTTTGAACGAGGTTGCAGACTACTCAAACAACTTAGCAGCACTGTTAAACTTCAAACAAGTAGGTGTAGTTAAGAAAGCAGTTAAAGGTAAGAGGGCCAAGAAACAAAAAGCAATTAGTATTATCAAAGCGCTTAAAGCGGGTGAGCTTGAACAACATGTCTTACCACGTAAGACAATTGAAACATTAGAGTTTACAGTTGTACGTATTTATACCCCTGCAATGACTTCCACAATGGATAAGCTAATTGGTGGCTTACGCGAAAGCTCCAGCGTTGTAGTTAAAGCTAATGAGTATCAGTTCATGTTATTTAGACGTAAGCTTGAACAAGCTAAAGAATACTATCTAAAAACTAACAACTTACCACCTGAAAGTAAAGTACCACAAGATGTTATCGAAGTATTAGTTAAACGTTTAGCTATGGAATACTTACCTTCGTACTACGGCCCTAAGTCTAGTTCAACACCAATTCCATTGATAAAGCGTGGTAAAGAAGATGATAATGCAGTTACTATTAAATTTAAAAGTAAGCGTGTTACTAAAAAGAAAAAGTTAGGTAAAAGGACTACTAGACAAGATAGTAAAACACCTAAGATAGGTAGTAGAGCTACACCAGGTTCAAGTAATACATTTGAAAGAATGGGTGTTGGTGCAGCATTAGGTCAGATTATAAATATTGATTCAGCTGTATTAGGAGAAGTTCTTGAGGTATTCCCAAATGCTTTACCTATCTTTGATGCGTACTTTGGTACGGTTAATGACATGGTTAGTGTGTCTAAAACATATGGTAGTAGTTTTGGACGTATCGGTAATACTCATAGCATTTTAGCTGGTACATTAAAGCGTCTACATAAATACGTACAAGATGACAGTAAAACTGTAACAGCTGATGATGCTATAGATATTGATGCACCATATCTTAAATTAACGCAAGAAGACATTGACAAGACTAACGAGGAATATGCAGAAAGTTCTTTTGAAGCTAACGAGTTACGTAAACAACTTGAAAAAGCACAAGGTAATTCAAATGAAGAAGCTCGCATAACAATACAATTATCTGAGTTAGGAATATCTCAAATAATTGGTGAGTTAAATACACGTATTGACACTGTTAAAGCGCACAAGAATTTACTTAAAAATGCAGGTTATTCTTTAGAAGATGCTAACGTTGAGCAAATGCCTATTTCGTCTTTAAAGAATAAGACACAGAAGCCTAAAACTAAAACATCTAGTAATGACACTAACAAAAACTCAGATATTCCAAATATTCAGGGAGAGTTACCTGGCTTTGAAACAGCTGAAGGTAAACCTACTAAACTTAGTAAAACACTGAAGAAATCTGAATTACAAAAACTTGCAAAAGCAAGAGATATTGATACAAGTAATATGACAGTAGCTGACTTACGTACAGCTATTAAACGTTTTGATGCAGGTAAGAAAGTATTCCCTAAGTTAGTTGAGCCTAAAGCCCCTAGTCTAGAATCTATACAACCTGTTCTTAGAATGTTTATGGGCAGAATTCACCCAGAATCTGCGATAGCTAGTGATTTTAGACGTATAGGTATTACATCTAAAACTGTACCCGGCTTTTATTCTAAAAACATTAAGCTACAATCAGGTATTGATGGAATACCTATGAGTGAAATGCAGGCGGATTTACTACCTCTAGGTATTTCTCCAGTAGACGAGCAAGGTGGTAGTAATCCAGATTTGTATGTAGATATTGATTGGATAATGGAACAAATTGAAGAAGAATTCTTTAATAGAGTTTTTGATGGAGATAATGAATTTTTAAATCAACAATACAACCAAGAGTTTCAAGACTACCAACAAGAACTTGCACAACAGCAAGCAGAGTTAGAAGCAGAAGAAGATGCAGCAGCTAACACACAAGGCGACTTTATAGGTTTACCTGAAGCTACTAATGATAAAGATATCATCAAAAACATTGAAGCTAAAATACAGGAAGAAGACTTCACTGAAATACTGACCTGTAATGGTGCTAGTTGTACTATTAATTCCAAGATAATCACAGGCATACTAGATGACCTAGGCATCAGTAGTTTCGTAGTCTATGTTAGTTTCATGCAAGATACTACAGATGGTGGCACTAAGTGGGGAGACCATATATACACAATTGCTAATATAAATAACAGACTATATGTGATTGATGCTCCTCAGAATGAGTTCATGGTGTATGACATTAAAAATGGCACAATTAAAATAAAGAAAGGTGTTGACAGGTCTAAGGTGAAACCAAGAGTTACAGCTTTAAGTGACCTTTCCACTAGGTACTCATATAATATATCCTCTGAGGGTTTCCTAAAGGTACCTGAAGATTTTAAAGAAGCTGCAAAAAACACACCGCTAAATCAAAAGAATGTTGTGGATTCATACCTTCTTGGTATAGAAGGTCTTAGTGCTTTCGAAGATGTGCAGGAACAAATAGAAAAAGATGGAATTACTGCTGAAGATATTATAGCAAACCCTGATAAGGTGGTAGACGCACTTAAAGAAAGTTACTCTGCGAATACCCATAGAGCCCCATTCGTTATTAAAAGGGACCTCAAGAAAATAGAAGGCCTTAGAGTAAGGGGTAAGTTATCAAACACTACTTCAGTGGTTAATACAGAAGGCGACTTTATAGGTGACAGTACAGAGTACCAGTACGATTCAATGTTTGAGGGTATTGAAAAAGACCCGAGTACTTACAACATCATTAAGCAAAAACTTAAAGAGTTGTACCCAGAAATTAAATTAAAAGAGGTACAAACAGTTATTGATGGTTTTGGACGTGAAGTATTAGGTAAAGCTCTTGGTAGTATTATTGAAGTTAGTTCTAAAGGTAAGTTAGATACTGTACCGCACGAGTATGCTCATGTATACATCAATGTTCTTGAAACAACTGATTTCATGGATAAGTTATTAAAACAGGTAGAAAAGGAAACTGGTTTAGATAGAACAGACGCTAAAGAATACTTAGCTCGTCATATGGGTGAGAATTTTACTAAACAAATTAAAAAGTCAAAATTAAGTATAAAACTTGGACATTTGATTAATAGAGCAAAACATAAAATAATATCAGCAATGATTGCGCTAAGCTACACACTGGCTATAAAAGTTTATGGTGAAGAAGCTGGTAGTAATAAAGTTAAAGCAATTTTAGGCGCCTACTATAAACGTCAAAAGAAAAAAGTAGTACCTTTAAAGACTAATATTAAAAAAGCAAGTATCAGGTTCTACACTGGAGCTAACAAAGATGCTATTAGATTTACACCTAAAACAGGCTATACCAAGGTTTCAATGGAGGAAACTCTAAAGAATGAGCCAATGGCTGTAACCATCTTAGGACGTGTTTTGGACACATTTAAGACAGCTACTTTAACTGGTAGTATTGCCCTTGCTGAGCAAGGTGATGTATTTAGACATGGTATTAGCAGTTTGCATGATATGGATGTCAGAGTACATTCTTCAGAATTTAATAACATTGAAGAAAGTGTTTTAGATATTAGCCCAAATGCTGTACTAATTTATGACATACCTACCAAAACAGGCCGTACGATTAAATCATTCATTATTCCACCTGATGGTCGAAAGATTGTAGATATCAAACGTGATATTAGAAGAGTTGTTAGTTATAAAATTATTGATGTTGATACAGGCAAAGTTGTTGGTGTATACAAAGCTGCTGTTGATAGTAGAAAACAAATTATCTCTGAAAAAACCAGAGGCGAGTCAGCAATTATGCTTGATTTAATGGAAAGTGATAAAACAGCAGATTCTATTAATTTCTTTAGCACTGTAATGCAACGAAATATACCACTAGCTTTAGCTAAGTCAATTTTTAAAGCTAAACAGGAAATTATTACAGGTGGTATGGCAAGGGATAAAGATATTATTGACTATACCTTGTTTGCACAAGACCCTATAACAGAAGTGACAGACCCAGAACTTTTTGTTGAGAAAGATAACACAGAAGAAACAAGCACCCAACAAGAAGACACAACAGATAGTAATATCTTAAAATCTATTGCACGTGAAGTTACAGGTAAAGTCAAACACATATATACAACACATAAATTACGTGAAAAACTGCAAAGTGTTTTTGATATGCTCGGGGAAGTCACTGATGACTTAATGTATATGTCAGAGGCGGATAAGGATACCCAAGTAGGGCACTTAGCACGTGTTATGACCGATATTATAGGTAAAGCAGGTCATGATCTAGATAGAGCATCTGTGACGGTTAATGAAGTAACCTTTAAGACGGACGGTAATATTGACACTAACACTAATGCTGTAAATGTTAATGTTAATACTACATCACCATTAACGTATGCTGGACAGAGTGCGCAAGAAGTTTATGTACATGAGTTAATCCACGCAGTAACTAGAAGTGCTTTATTAGGTAATTCAAATTTTCAACATGAAATTAGAAAATTACGCAGAGAGGTTAAAGACACTTTTGAATTAAAAGCGAGACCTTATGAAGTATTTTTAAATACTGATGAAAATGGTAATGTTATATATTTGACTGATAAAGCATCAGAAATTGCAGACGCTAAAGAGCAATATAACTATGTGTTTAAAGATGGTAAAAATAGTGCTGAACCACATGCTGTATTAGATGAGTTTTTAGCTTATGCGCTAACTAATAAGTTTTTAGTTAAAGAGCTTAGCAAGATGCCATCTAAACAGTCACCACTATGGAGCACTAATCCTAAAGATACTCCAGTTGAAAAAATAGTTAAATTGTTAGCCAATTTAGTTAATAGATTGACTACAATCCTAAACAGAAAAGATAGACCTAAAAATATTGAAGAACAAATATTTGCATTAACTTATGATGTTGTAGCGATAAGTGAGAAGCGTAAATCGTATCTACAAGTTGCATTAACTAAGTTAAAAATAGGTGAACACTTCTACCGTAGTAACAAAATTGTTAGTGACTTCTTTAAAACGATTGTTAAAGAAGGTGTTGAAGTAGGTGGTAAAAGATACATTGCAATGGTTGATAAGATTACTAAAGATGGTAAAGTAAACTCATTTATTGCTAATTTGCTTTACGATACTAAGCTTGCTGCAATGTATGTTGCGTATGGTAGCTTTATAGAGAAACACCCAAGACTACAATTTCATTTGGGAGATAAATACCGTAAGTTTTCCCCAAGCATTGTTAAAAACATGTTCTCATTAAAAAGTGATTTCTTCGGGAATAAAGATAATGTATTTACACGTTTAACGTTTGAATCAAATGCTAAGATTGACCAGACTAGAAAGGCGTATAAAAATAGTATTATTTCAAATTTACTTGATAGCTTTAAAACTGAAGGTTTACTAACAAAAGAAAATAAAGAAGCTATTACACGAGGATTGTTTAAAACTAGCTTTTCAGACTTAATAGCACTAAAAGCTTTTTCTTTACAAGACGCATTAGCTTTCTTCAGTGATGATAAAGCTTTATCTACTGAAATTGCCAAGTACGCTGGTTTATTGGGTATGCCTAGTAATCAGCATTACACTACTCAAACACACGCATTAGTTGACTTTATGTTAACGGGTAATAATGATAATATTAATCAGTTTAAAAATCCTGAATTAATCTACATTAAAGACCCTAGTAGAAACTCGAATGATAAAGTTGACCAGATTGTTGTAGATAATCTAAAGATTTATGTCACGTTACTTGCAATACAAGGCACAACGGATACTACTAAAAAAGCTGTTGCAGATATTGCAAAACAAGAGTTTGCAGCGGATACTTTAGATAATGGTATTATCAATGTAGTTAATATGCATACAGCATTCAAACATCGTTCTTTAGTTGAAGGTTTTGATAATACAGCTGCTCAAATGACACAAGGTTATATTGCTACTGTGGTTGATTCTGGTATATCATTTGAATTTGCACCAACAGATAAAGAAACTATTAGTAGACTACGCACTGATGGATTTACACTTATTTCTAAACTTAAGCCTATAGCAGGATTACAGACTACTGCTTATGGTATCTACATTAGAAAAAATGACCCAGATTTACCAAGAGTTAAAGGCTCTTTATCAGTAACAGCAAATCATTCAAGTGGTATGTCGTTAATGGAAATTATTCGTAGGGACGTTAAGCCAGTATTTGTTCAAGAAGTTTTTCAAAACTTTATGGCTGAACAAAAAAAATACATGAATAGTTCTAATCATGAAAATACAATGATGCCTATCATTGATGCTTGGGGTAATATCACGGATTACTCTATACACATGAAGCATAACATGGTTGAGAAACACTTAAATCAAAATCTTCAATTTGATGAGGTGTTGGCAACAATGTTCTCAAATTTAGAAGACAAGTTAGCTTCTAAAGATATGAATATTAAAGTTATCACAGAACTTCATAAATATTCAAAGAAACATTACAAAGATAACCCTAAACGCTTTATCAATATATTAGGTAGTAAAAATAGAGATGAGTACTTTAATGTATTACCTGCACATACCCGTTATGAAATAACTAGACGTGCAACATATGATAAAAAGACTAAGAGTAAACAGTTCTTTGTAGATATGTCACTTTTAGATGAAGTTTTTGGTTACCAATTACCATCAGTATCTACATTGAGTGTATTTAAGAAGCACCCAGTAGCTGAACGTAGAGCTAAGGTGTTTGAAAAAGTTGTTAGAGAAGTTGTTGCATTTGTTAAAGAAACTATTATTATTAGAATACCTATTGTTCCAGCTGTGAATATTATAAGTAACTATGTATCATCTTTCTTACATGGTGTACCTATCGGATATATAAATAAAACTTGGTCAGAAGGTGTACGTGAATTACACATGTATCAAAATGATGCAGAGTCATTGCGTTTAATTGACCTAAAGATTTTAGGAAATCCTACACATAATCAAGTAGTTCAATTAGAACGTAAGCGTGCTAAATTAATATTCAGAATGAATAATAATAAAGTAGCTAAGTTTATGGATATGGGGTTATTTAACTCAATTACAGAAGATATCAATCAAAATGAGTTCACGTATAGACGTAAACTGCAAGGTAAGATTAGTAACTCTAAAGTATTAAGTAAATTTAAGGGTGCCCCATCAGAGGTTGTAAATCAACTATACATGGGTGAAAAAACATCAACATTTAAGTTTTTAATGCACCTTACTCAGATTAGTGATTTTGTAGCGAGATATACTTTATATAAGTATGACACTGAAGTGCTTAAACTTGACGAAGAAACTGCTTATAAGAGCATGGTTGATATGTTCGTTAGCTATGACCGTCCATTAAACAAATACATACAATATGGTAATGACCATGGTTTCTTATTTTTTATTAAATACTGGATTCGTATACAACGACCAGCACTTAAGTTAGTTAAAGATAAGCCAGTAAATGTAGCATTGTTACTTTTAGGAAATCAAATGATAGGAATTGAAAGTATATTCAACTCTAGTGTGTTAACGGGTAACTTATTCCCTATGGTAGGTGATGTAGAAATGTTTGCTAATGAATTAGTGATACCATCTGGATTAGAGATAATGTCAGGTGCTAGCCTTTAGTCTACGTCTTCATTAAGTATTCGGAGTACAACATATACTCCGAGCATAATACTGATACCAAGTACAAAAGGTAC
>ENA-OREN01003102-OREN01003102.1-marine-metagenome-genome-assembly--contig:-NODE-3102-length-15833-cov-4.874080_pt1 | contig 15833 bp, 23 predicted proteins | sample MGYA00248624_ERZ508555 | MGnify/ENA primary metagenome ERZ508555 (study PRJEB26222, sample SAMN06267773) | marine metagenome | isolation source: Saanich Inlet, British Columbia, Canada | place...
TATTAGCCATTATTATTTGTTTTTTTGATTGGCAAATAGTTCTATTAATAGAATTGTTAAAAATCCTAAAACCATAAACAATATAGCAAAAAGACCCAATAATATCAAGGTTATTTTCCTTTTTAATATAATAACAATGTAAAAGAGGGCTTGCGTAACCCTCGAATTGTATATATATATGCAAGTTGCAATCTTGACTATGTGTTTTACTAAACACACAAAACCGTATTATCTCAATATAGTGAGATATTATACCCAGTATTCTTTTTTTGGCATATTGACAAGACCCATATTATATGTCTTAACAATATACTTTATTAAGTCCTTTGTTTTAATATTATGTTTAATTGCTGTGTCCCACATGACTTCTGTATCATTAATATAATAAAACATTGTTGCATCTTTATTATATAATTGTTCCCATGCATTGTGCATGTTATTGTAATATTCTACTCTATTGTTATAAGAATAGAAGAATGTTAGTATTATTGCATAAAGAGCACAACCTGCAAGACTTAATAGTATAAGTATCATATTATTATCTCCATTTTATTGATTGATTTAACATATCCAGGTAAATTGAATGTATTAAATATTGTTAATGCATTTTTTCTATTAGTTGCTTCGATAAGTAATGTCTTCCTTTCACTAAAGAAACCTGTCTTGTATACTATTTGAAATATTGCCATAATGTGTCACTCTTTCTCTTTATTGTTGTATTATTTATATAATTAATAGGCTTTGTTGTATTAAAGGAATAAACTTAGTTAACGTTCCTGTCTACCTACATGTTAATACCTATATATTATTACTTAGAAGAATCGTTATTGATTTTCCAAATTCTACACTCTTCCAACGTTCCACCATATACTGCTGTATGGTCAGCTTTCCTTATGACTACATAATAGCCACAGTTTACATATTGAATTGCCATGTTATTCTCCTTTTTGATTGGGTTTAATTTCTATTTCAGCTTTTTTTCAGTGCGTTAATTTTAGACTTAAGCATTACATTATTCATTTTAATTGTTTTGAATAATTCTTCAACAATCTTTTCTAATTCTATTATACGTTCAGTTAGCGATAATGGGTTCATATTACTCTCCGTGTCTTTGTTGTTAGGATTCAATACTCAAATTATTAAACGTTATATAGTAAAAATACTATATTAACTTATTACTATATATATAGCATAATATGACCTATTGCTATTGTCATATATAATATATACATTACACACTATATATAATCTAAATAAATAAATAAATAAATAATATAAATAAATATACTTATACCTGTGTATTTATATCGTGTATTGCCCACGTTTATCCTAATAAGCACCAACATATATATACATTGATGCCTACATAGGATTAGAGCATGCTTATACAATAGAACTAAGTAGATAAGGGTTGATAGTTTAATATAAATACACGCACGTATTCAGTGTTGTTCCCCCTAAGGGGGACTGACGTTAATCAGTAAGAGCTGTTACAAGTTCAGCTGATAGTTCTAATTCAGCACCCTGCGCACCACCTGCACGTAGGTAGAAAGCTTTCTTAGTCTTCGTGTCGTAAGTGCAATCAAACCAACGTGTAATGTAAGCTGTGTGCTCTACATCATCGCTGTCTTTGATAGTCTGAGCAACTGAACCTTTAACTTGAAATTCAATCATAATAATTCCTTTGGTTAAGATTAATGAAACATAACGTAATTTCAAATAAAAGAAATCCGTTTTTAACGGTATGGGGTGTGAATTATACTGTATACGACATTTACTAGCTATTTTTTAGGCAATTACAACGTATTTTTTTATATATTATATATTGTATAAGTTATATAAATGTGGGGGGTTGTTAATATTTTTTTTATTTTTTTTTGTTTGCATAAACACGTGGGCATGTATTAAATTTAGGTTATGATAATGAGTATATATGGGTAAATTAATAAACCAGATTAAGCATTTGTCTTATGCTGAGCAATGTAGGGCATTATTACGTTTTAGTGTAGATAGTGATATCAGTGAGTTAAGTATTGAGATTAATGGTATAACGTATGAGTTAGATAAAAATGTTTTTTATCTTATTGAGTCGCTTGCAGATGAAGTTGCATTTTTAAAAAATAATATGTCAGATAATGGGGGTGTGGGATGAAGCGTAAAGGGGCAACAACGGGGAGTATAGTAAAGGCAATAAGTGTTCTTGAGAGGGCAGTTGATGTTATGCATTATCGTGTGGGTAGTGTTGAGGCTATAATTGATAAATACATTGAATTGCAGGGGAATGGTGATGAGTTTTCAGAGTTCCTTGAAAAAGAGTTTAATGATAAGAGCGCTGAAGAGGAATAAAGTAAAATCGAATATAGGTCAATAAAGGGGGTACAGCATTATGTTTATGATAGTGTAGCTGAGGCTACAGCTAAAAAGAACATTATAAGTAAACATTGGAAAAGCGTTGACATTGTAGAAGGTGATTGGGTAGAAGCAGACGATGGTGGTATTGTTCAAGTTTTAAAGCTTGGGAGTATAAAGCACCCTAATGATAGAAAGAATTGGAAAGCACATAAGGGTTGGATGCGCACAGTTGTTGGGACATTTCTTATTAATGATAATACATATATGGATACTGATTTTGACCAGCACCCAAATAGATATACATTTTCAAAAACATTAAAGTTAGCAGGTTCAAATTTTAAAACAAGAAAAAATATCACTAAAAAGGAGCGCTTATTTGCTACTGAAGTTATCGTTGGCAAGGATGCTGTTGAAGCTGTTCAAAATGTTTATGGTGTTGGTGACTATAGTAAAGCAAAAAAGAAAGCATTAATACTTTTAAAACAGGAGAGAATTATGAGAGAAGTAGAAAAGGGGGCGCTAGATGTTGCTAAGAAGCTTGGGATTGACCATGAGTATGTATTAAGGCGTTTAAAGTATTTAGCGGATAGAGGAGAGGATGAGAATATTATTTTACAATCAACGAAAGAACTGGGTAAGATAATTGGGACAAGTGGGTCTATGGTTAAGCAACGTGATGTTGGTGTTGTTGGTTTATTCCAGGGGTTCAGTCCTCAACAATTACAAAAAGCAGAACGTGTGCAAATAGCGGATACGAGTGAGGAGACAATAGATACTGATGACATTGGGTGAAACGATTATAAAATTAAAAAAATTAGTAAAGTTAGATTTTGAAGAGAATAAAAAGGAGATTGTCGCTTTAATTGAAATGCTTGAAGTGCCAGAATTAGTATATGACGATGAAGAAGAACAAACTAAACTCATGTCAGGCATGTATGTTCCACAAGACTGGTGGTGGAATTAAAGACTTGTCAGGATATTGTAAATATTTTGAAGTTAGTGGAGAATGTGCGAAACTTATTCCTCCGCATATTATTAATATTGGATGTCGTTTTTATAAGGATAAAGATAATTTTATCCAGATGGTTATAGAGAAGTTCGATGGAACCTTCGTTTAATATAAATAAACAAAACCTTAATCAAGCAGAGCAGGCTTTATTGTTAGCCCGTGATGATTTAATAGCATTTGGGAAGCTGTTTCTTCCTGGTGACTTTGGTAAGTCTGAGAGTCCAGTATTCCATTATGAAATAGCAGATGCATTATTAGAGAATACGATAAAATCATTAGCTTTAATTTTACCAAGAAGTTCTGGTAAAACTCAGTTATTTAAAACTTTCCTTTTGCATAAGATACTATTTAAAGACCCAGAAGAATTAATGTTTATGGCATGGGTATCTGATAACCATAGGAAATCTATTCTTAATTTACAGTATATTAAGCAACATCTTGAAACAAATGAAAAGATTAAATATTATTTTGGGAATATTGTTGGGACAAAATGGACAGAAACAGATATTGTAACAAGCACGAATGCTAAGTTAATTAGTAGGTCTAATTTATCGAGTGTTCGTGGAGAAAACTATTTGGGGAAAAGATATGATATTGTTGCATTGGACGATACAGAGAGTGAGACTAATACAGTTACTCTTGATTCAAGAGAGAAAATTAAGAACATTGTGTATAATGGTGTTAAGCCTGCTCTCGATGTTAATGGGAGACTTGTCTTTGCTGGGACTCCTGTTCACTTTGATAGTTTATGTCAAAACATTTTAGATGGGTATTTAAAAACTAAAAGTAAAGATGAGTATACCTGGGATGTAATACATTACAAATCTACCCAACCAGAAATGAAAGGTGGCGTATTGTGGCATTCTTATATGCCGCGAGAAAAACTTGATAGGATTAAAAACGATTATCAACAAGCAGATAGAATACATGGATACTATCAAGAGTATGAACTTGAAGTGCAGAATGAAGAAGAAGCTGTATGGGGGCGTTCATATATTAAGTATTGGAATGGTTACTATTTACGCGAAAATGATATAAATTTTATTGTTATTGGTGGTGAAAAGATTCCTGTTAATACGTTTAGTGGTTGTGACCCTGCAACAGATATTAATACAAAGACAAGTGATTTTAGCGTTATAATGATAGTTGCCCTTACACCAGATAATAAAGTATATGTTTTAGAGTATGAAAGACATCGTAGTATCCCTACTGTTGGTGCGAGAGATAGTGCAGATAAGCTTATAGGGAAAAAAGGTGTCGTTGACTATGTAATGGATTTACATCAAAAATATCATTGTATGAGTAGCACTGTAGAAGACGTTGCTATGAATCGTAGTGTCTTCCAGTCTCTGAATGAACGCCGCCGTATAGAAAATAAGTTTGATATTTCAGTTATTCCAGAGAAACCTGGAGGAAGAGAGAAGAGAAATAAGATATATTCGGGGCTTTCTGGTCGCTTTTCGTCAGGAAATATATATTTACAAGAAAATATGTTTGACTTAATACATGAAATCGTTACATTCGGACCCAAAATGGCACACGATGATACCATTGAGACACTATTTTATGCGCTTTTGCATGCATTCCCGCCAGGAATGAAGAGTAAAAAGTCAGAAGATGGTAAAAGAAGAGAGTGGTATCGACCTAAACGCAAAGCAAAGAGTTGGCTAGTTGCATAATATGGAAAAATTTAAAAACAAAACAAAGAAAAGTAATTTATGGGAAAATGTTGGGCAATCTATTTATAAAGTAAGTAGGTTAAAAAAACAAATTCCTCAAATTAAAGAAAGTATTGAAACTGCACAAGAAAACAAAGCTTTGTCGTTAGGTGCATTTACTTTTGCTGGATATGGTAAAAGTAAGTTCCCAGGGAGCAAAACTGCTTCTACGTTAATGGAGATTATGCAAACGCAAAAGGTTGACCTTCCTTGGGAGGGTATGACAATTGGAAAATATAAAGCAAATACTGTAGCAGATTATAATAGCCGTATTGGTGGGCTTGAATATAAAAAAGAAACTGCTTATGGTTTACAATTCAACAAAAGGTTTTAATAATATGGGAAGAGTCAAGACAGCTGAAAGAATAGAAAGTTTATTTAATGCCGCTAATGGCAAAGATAGAATTAAATGGCAATCAAATGCTCAAAAGGGATATGATTTTTATTTAGATGAGCAATTAACAAAAGATGAAAAGAGTTCGTTAGAAGACGCAGGAATGCCAACATTTAAGATTAATCGCGTTACTCCAATTATTGAGATAATGAAGTATTTTGTAACTGCGAATAACCCTCGTTGGAAAGCGGTTGGAGTTGATGGAAGTGATGCAAATATTGCACAAGTTCATAGTGATATTGCTGATTATTGTTGGGGGATTTCTAATGGGCAAGCAATTTACTCAGGGGTCATTAATGATACGCTTACAAAGGGTGTTGGTTATTTCTTTCTTGATATAGACCAAGATGCTGACCATGGTAAAGGTGAGGTTAAGTTTAAGAGGGTTGATTCATTTGATGTATATCCTGACCCAATGTCAAGAGACTTTTTATTGAGGGATGCTTCGTTTATTATTATAAGAAAGCTATTACCAAGAGAACAATTAAAGATAATGTTCCCTGAATATAGTCGCAAAGTCACTAAGGCAAGTGGGGAATCAAATATGGTTGCTTATTCGCAAGCAGATAGAGATGATGCAAGTGCTATTATACCAGAAGATGTAGTCAATGCTATTGATTCACACGGGAGTAGAGATGATATTTTATCTTATACAGAGTGTTATGAAAAAATTCGTGTTCCTTTTATGAACTTAACAGTTCGTATCTACCCTAATAAGGATGAGATTGAGGGTGTTATGCGGATTTCAAAAGAAAAGATGGAGTCATTTCGCGCAGAAACACAAGTATCTACTAAAGAACAAGTATTAAAGATACAAGAGTTAGCTGCAAACGGGGAAATGATTGAGGAAAGAGCTATTTTAGAAATACAGAAACTTGAAAAGCAAGCTAAAGCAGCTATTGTCCGTAAAGAGGCTGAACTTGAATATGCAACACAAGAAGAATTGAATAGAGTAGAAGAGAAAACAATTAGTGAAAAGGAATACAATCTTCTTATAGAGAATGAAGAAGTGGCAAAATCTATAGTAGAGGCAAATAAGTTCTTTGAAACCCGTATAAAGGTTACATGCACAATCGGTTCAAATATTACATTATATGAGTATGTTTTACCATTTAGTGAGTATCCAATTGTTCCAATCCCATATTTATATACAGGCACTCCATTTGCTATGTCTGCTGTTTTACCAATGATAGGTAAGCAACAAGAGATTAATAAAGCACATCAAGTTATGTTACATAATGCAAATTTAGCTTCTAATCTTAGGTGGCAATATGAAGAAGGGTCAATACCAGAAGATGAATGGGAACAGTATTCTTCTAGTCCTGGTGCATTGCTAAAATATAGACAAGGCTTTAATGCGCCAACACCTGTATTGCCAGCTCCAATTAATAATGCATTTTATACAGTTGTCCAGGAAGGTAAAAGCGATATGGAGTATATTGCTGGTATTCCAAGTGCAATGATGGGATTTGTTCAAAACCAAGCAGAGACATATCGTGGGTTATTAGCTAATGATGAATTTGGGACACGTAGGATTAAAGCATGGATGAGTTCTTTATTAGAACCAGCCTTAGAGCATTTAGGTTGCGTATTTAAAGAAATATCACAAACACATTATAAATATGATAAAGTATTTAGGATTGTCCAACCGAATGCAGGTGGGGGACAAGATGAAAAAGAGACAAGGATTAATATTCCTATTTATAATGATTATGGTGAAGCGATAGATAAATGGACAGATTATGCAAGTTCAAGATTTGATGTTCGCATTATTGCTGGTGCTGTAATGCCATTAAATAGATGGGCATTAATTGAAGAGTATTTTAAATGGTTCCAAGCTGGACTTATTGACGATGTTGCAATGCTTGGTGAAACAGACGTAAGAAACAAAGAGCAGATACTTGAAAGAAAGTCATTATATAGTCAGCTACAGGGACAACTATCGCAATTAACAGAAGAAATGAAAGATAAGGATGGTGCAATAGAAACTTTAAGTAGGCAATTAGTTCAAGCTGGTATAAGACATAATGTTGATGTTGGGTCTAAAGAAGTAGAAAAAGACGTATTAGAGACAGAAGCTCAACAAAAGTTTTATCGTAGGGTAATAAAAGAAAATGCAGAAAAAGAAAAAAAGTCCTTGCAAGATAAGATAAAGAAATAGTAAATTAAAAGTATTAATAAAAGAGGAGTATTAAATGTTAGAAGAACAAGTAGGTAACGCAACAGTAGATAATACTGATGTCCCCGAAAGTAGTTTTGACGAATCTGACTTTTTTGGTCAGTTAGACCAAGGTGTCAATGGTGGCATTTTGGAAGCAGAACAGACAGACACACAGACAACCTTTCAGCAAAGCGATAATAAGCAAGCGACAGAAAGCTCTATGGGTAATGAAGTTCAGCAAAGTGAAGACGTTGAGAACTTAAAGCAACGATATGCAGATTCAAGCAAAGAAGGGAAACGCCTTAACCAGCGTTTAAAGGAACTTGAACCATATTTGCCCGTTCTTGATGCAATGCGCGAAGATTCTAATTTAGTCACTCATGTTAGAGACTATTTTCAGAATGGCGGAGATGCCCCTAAGAGCATGACTGAAAAGTTAAACTTAGATGAGGATTTTATTTTTGACCCAGATGAAGCGATTAGTGACCCTAACAGTGATTCAGCAAAGGTATTAAATTCAACAATTGATGGAGTTGTGCAACGTAGGTTGTCACAGGGATTAGAAGAACAGCGAGCAGAAAATGAACAGATGCGAGCAAGAAATGATTTTAGACAATCTAAAAACATGAATGACGCGGAATGGAATGACTATGTTAACTTTTCGGAATCTCATACTTTATCTCTTGAAGATATTTACTTTTTAAAGAATCGCGGACAAAGGGATGCAAATATTGCTTCTAATGCAGGAAGGCAGGCGACAGAACAAATTAAGCAAGTTCAAGGTCGCCCTAAATCTCTTGCGACAACTGGTTCAGCTAAAATAGATGTATCATCTGATGATGTGCTTTTCGATGCTATTATGGGTATTGACAAACAACTAGACAACGCATTTGGTTAAGTAACTGCTGAACAGTTATTAGCCAGGTGCTCAATTCCTAAATAGGAGAAGTAAACATCATGGCTGATTTATTTAGTCTAGAGAGTGGACTTACTGAAGGCTATGCAGCTTCACAGGGTTCCTCTCTTTCAACAGGTGACCTTCGTAGAAAATACAATTTCGGGGATAGAGTATCTGAGCTAGCAATAGCTCAAGACCCTTTCTTTCGTTTTGTAACGAAGCTTGCAAAAAAACCCACGGATGACCCACAGTTCAAATTTACTGAACGTCGTCCTTCGTATCATAAGCGTTATGCTTATGCATATGGTTGTGCTGATAGCGGTACACCATCTCAAGATGGTGCTATGACTTCAAGTACAACAAAAGTTACAATGGCTTGTGATTATAAATCTGCTGGTAATATTGGTAGTGTTTATGGTGGAACAGCAATTGAAATTGGAGCATCTGGTACAAAACCAGAATTTTTTATTCCTGGTCAACTAGTTAAGATACCAACTGCTTCTGTAGCTGGTGCCGCCGCTACTGATTATGGAGTATTTAAAGTTAGTTCTGTTGCAAATGAAGGTTCAAATCGAGTAACCCTAACGGGTTCATTGGTCAAAACACCAGGAGTATTTCAATTATCTTATAAAGATAGTGTTGACGCTGCTATAATTGGCAATGATTCACAAGTTGACCAAGCCGATAAACGTTCTGCGGTTATTGGAACTGCTTTTGCACAAGGTTCTGGATACCCAGAGACTTGGAAAGACAATCCTTTCTCAACTGGATATGGAAATACTCAGATTTGGAAGACTGCAATGGCAATGAATAATACTACAAGAGCAACTGCTCTTAAATACGACTCGTCCGAATGGGCAAGAGTATGGAAAGAGAAGTTAATTGAACATAAGTTTGATATTGAACAATCATTATTGTTTAATGGAGCTGCTTCTTCAAGCGGTTCTGAATGGACAACTGATGGAATTGTTTCTTACATCTCAACTTATGGGAACCAATTCGCGCTTTCATTATCAACAAAATCACAAGATTCATTTTTGGATGATTTATCTGCTTTCTTAGACCCACGTTATAATAACTCAAATGCTACATTGTTCTTTGTTAGCACTTCAGTATTTAACTGGTTACATAAGTTAAGTGGATACTTTGCTAACAATGTTGGTATGGTTCAATTTGGTGGAGCAACAACTCCTAGTCCAAGTGCAAATAGCTTAGGTAGAGCTGATATGTCCTTAATGGGCAAGAAGAAAGTCTTTGGTGTTGATATTACAGTAATTTCTACTCCTTATGGAGATATGAATGTTGCTCGTAATATTCACTTAGACGGAACTGATATTGGCATGCTTGCAGTAAACATGAAACATGTATGTTATCGTCCATTGGTCGGTAATGGCTTGAATCGTGATACAGCAATCTATGTTGGTGTTCAGACTCTAGAAAATAGTGGCGTTGACCGCAGGGTTGACTTAATCCAAACAGAAGCCGCACTTCAGGTAGAAATGCCCGAAGCGCACGGTATCTGGATTGCAACTACATAGGAGTTAATTATGGCAAATCCTCTATACGGACAAAACAAGGCTGACAATAACCTCGACCAACTAGGAACCGCTTATTCTGGTTCTATAACTTGGGACGCTGGTTCAATAGCTGATGGCGATGAAGAAGCTAAAGATATTACCGTTACTGGTGCATCTCTTGGTGACTTTGTTTTAGTGAGTTTAAGTATTGATGTAGCAGATTTAACGCTAGTTGCAAATGTGACAGCGGCTGATACGGTTACTTGTATACTTGCTAATAATACTGGTGGTGCTGTAGACTTAGCGTCATGCACTGCTTATGTATTGGTTATTCAGAAAGCATAAATCTGAAATTCGTGATTAATAGCACGATATAAGGATAGTAATGCATACATAAAAAGACGGGGATGTAGGGAAGATTTATTTTCCTCCTTCGATTTCTTTTCTTTTCCCTGTCTTTAGTATGCTTATAACACTAAAAAATTAAAATACATGGCAACAACAAACATAGAATTAGATATTGAAAATATAACTGGTGTAGCTGACGCTGACGACCAGTTCATTAAGACTGCTCAAAAGTTTGTGGTGTCAAGTATACCTAAAGACTTAATGCTATGGGCGGGAACAACAACTGCTGTTGTTTCTCATGGTGGAGATTCAAACCCAACAGCTATAACATTGCCTCAACCAACTGATTCTATTATAGATGTTCAAAGAAATGGATTTAGTGCTGAACAAGTACCTGAATCAATGCAAGGATTCATTGCTAATACAGCTAGTCTTCATTTAGCTACTGAAACATATCCTAAGTATTATTTACAAGCTGGTAATAAAGTAATTGTAAAGCCTAACCCAAGTGATTCGGAAACGGCTCTTGTAAATTATGTAGATTTTTTAAAGGTAGATGATGATTGTGATTTAAGAGGAGCTGTAGTATTTCATGCAAGCTCACAAGAATTTGAAAAGTTAGCGACTAGTAAAGTAAGTGATTGGAGTGATTTAGTTCAGCCTTCGTCACCAACATTAACAAGTACAACAGTATCTTTTAGTACAAGTGTACCTACTTATTTATCTCCAGCTTTAGAAGCTAGGAGTGCATTTAGTGCATATACAAGTGGTTTAAGTGAAACAGACCCTGGAATATTTAGTATTACAGCTGTTCCACCATCAAATCCGTCATCTCCTAGTTTTACAACTCCTGCTATTGGAGCTATAACAGTAGCCTCTACAACACTTTCTAATATAGGTGTTCCACCTGTCTATACATCTCCTGTAGTTGGTGGTGATGCTGCTGAATTATCGAGTTTGGATGACTTAGATGTTGATAATGTTATAGATACTCTAGCAGACCAGCCAGAATGGGACCAATGGTTTGCTACAGCTGCTCATTTTATAGAAGATGAAGAAGATTCTGAATTAGCTGCTGCTCAATTACAGAAGATTTCTGCTTATATACAAGCTTATTCAGGAGCAATGCAAAATCAATTAAATATTTTTAATGATGCTAATGCAGAATATCAAGGCAAACTGCAAGAAGCAACACAACAAGCACAAATAAATGCACAGAAAGCTCAGGCTCAGGCTCAGATAGATGCAACAGATGCACAGCAAGAAACATCGTTACTACTTCAAAAAGAGAATCAGGAGTATGCGGCTTCTTTACAGAAGTTTAGCGCTGAAGTACAGGAATATCAAGCTAATGTATCTAAAGAAGTACAAGAGTACTCACAAAAATTATCACAGTATCAAACTGAATTACAAACTTCAGTACAAACTTGGCAACAAGAAGAGAATGAAAAAGTTGCGAGATACCAAGCTGAAGTGCAAAACAATATTAATAAATTTAACAAGGAGAATACTGAATATCAGGCTCAATTACAGATTAGTATACAAAATGCTCAATTAGAATCATCAGATGATACACAAAAACTTCAAAAGTTTGCATCTGATTTACAGTCATATGCTAGTAAAGTTAATGAACAATCACAAAAATTTACATTATCTTCACAGAATGCTGTTTATTATGCTAATGAATCTAAAAAGTATTATGAGTGGGCTATAACAGAGATAAATATGTATATTCAGAACAATTCAAAAATGATTAATAGAACAATGGCAGCTCAAGCTGCTCAACAACAAAGGAGTTAAAATATGGCCAGTAGAATAGATTTTGCAGTAAGCGCAACGCCAGTACATACACACACCACTGGAGAAGGTCAAGCTAATACTGATTCTATAGCTGCGGATGTTGGAAAAGGATTAGGCGGAAGTGGTAGTATAGCTCATACATGGGGCTCGACAGTCGGTTACGGTTCTGGAAGCGCAACTCTTGTAGCTGCAGGTACTAATTATGCAGTGGGGCAAACAGCATTAACACTTGGAACTTTTACAAGTGCTAACTTTATTTTTATAAAACATTCTGGATTTCTAGCTAATGGGACAACTGCATCAACAGTTGATGTAAAAATTACTATGGCAGCAACTGTAGCAGATGCAACTACTGTGGCAGTACTAGGGCCTAATGAAGCAATAATATTACCATATGGGTCGGATACTGTCACCCCTACATTATGGGCAGCGGGCAATGGTGAAGCAGTTGGAGTAGAAGTTATGGGTGCTATAGCTTAATGACAGTTTTAGAAATGATGGAACGGTCGGGTATGAAGAATACTACACTTACTGTAGCGTTTATTAAAGACGCTATACACTTAATGCAATCTCAAGTAGATGTACATACAGCTACATGGAAAACAGATATAGCAGATGGTACAAGAGAGTACCCATTCCCAGCAAATATGATTAGATTAAAGAGCGTATCTATTAAAGATACAACAGATTCAAAGTACAAAAGGATTAGACGATTGACTCATAGTCCAGTTGTTAGTGAAGATACAGACCCAGAATAATGAGTTACGATACACATAAAACGTGGTTCTTTCAAACTGTAGGTAGAAATATACATCTATGGCAATATGTAGAGAGTAATGCTACTGATACATTAGCAGGCATTAGAATATCTCTTCCTGATGAATATTATGGTAAACAATTAATATATCCTGATGAAAGTATTACAGCTGGATTAAGATTTGAAGGTACTGCTTTTGTAGAACCTTTTGTTAGTGTTGACCCTAATGAGTTGAATGGGAGTGCTGAGCCGACTCTTACGAATCAAACTTCACCAGATGAAGCTGACCATGTAAATTTGACTAGGATGTTAAGCCTAGCAGTCGTAGATTATCTCAAAGCTATGGTCTCTGATTCTAGTGGAGACTTAGAGAAAAAAGAATATTATATGAGAGAATTTTGGAAAAAGGTTGGAGATGACCAAAGTAATAAAAGAAGGAACTTTAATGTGTTCCCTATAAGCCCTTTCGCTATTAAATAATGGCTACTACTTGGTCACAATCATCAGGTGATGTAGCTGCTACTTGGAGTTCTTCTTCAGGAGACATTGCAGCCACATGGACTCAATCGAGTGGTGAAATTGCAGCGGCTTGGTTAGGAACTGAATTAATGCAGTTTGGGTTCTTATTTTGGGAAGGTGTAGATTACGATTGGGAAGATGAAATGGCTTATACTGATACATTCGCATCAAGTCAACAAGATGAGAGTTCAGGTAAGTGGGAAGATTTAGGATAAAAATTAGGAGATAATATGGCAAAAGGATTACAACAATACTCTGCATCTGAAGGCATTAATGTCGGATTAGGTCAAGCAGGATGGGATATAGTAGCAGGTGGAGAAACTATTAATGCACATACTTACATTGCTATTACGGTATTAGTAGGTAGTGAAGTAATTTCAGGTAACACAGCTAGTGGAACGGTATCAGCGACATCTGTTGATACGGATTTAGGCGATAGTTTATCTACTGTAGAAGTACCCGAAGGTTGTACTATTCATGGTAGATGGTCTGCTGTTACAATGGGTTCTAGTGATACAGCAATAGTTTATAGAGGTTAATTATGGCAAGCGATTTAAGAGGATACTCAGCAGATGAAGTTCTTAATAAGGTATTAAATACTTCTAACGATAGTATACAAGTAGATATTGTAGCAGGTGCTGAATATGCTGAAGATTCTGGGCATACAAGTACTGATACGGGTAATTTTGTATTAGGTGTACGAAATGATACATTAGCAGCGTTAGGTGGAACCGATGGAGACTATGTTCCATTCCAAATGAATGCTACTGGAGCTTTGTATGTAGAAATATCTTCTGGCGGTGGTGAAGATGCTGTTTATGTAGATGACGCTGACTGGACAGATAGTACATCAAGTCATATGTTAGTAGGTGGTTTATATCAATCATCGCCTCAATCTATAACAGACGGAGATACTGGGCCATTACAGGTTAATGCAAATGGTAACTTAATTGTTGATTTATCAGCTACTGATAACGCAGTATTAGATGCGATGGTAGTTGATTTGGCAGCTATTGAAACATTGTTAACAGCTGCAAATGTAGACCACGCAGCTAACGAGGTTTTATTAGGCACTATTGATGCTGATACTAATGATATTAAGACTGCGGTTCAAATTATTGATAACGCAGTTCATATAGATGACGCAGCTTTTACATTAGGTACTCATAGTGGAATGATGATGATGGGATTTGCAGGGCCGCAATCTGTAAACTCTAATGACGCAGCAGCACTGGCGTGTACCACAGCAGGCGCCTTGCACGTTAATATACTAGCTCAGACTGCCGACCTTACTATCGCAGATGGTGGTAACTCTATTACAGTAGATGGCACAGTTACAGCAAACTTGTCGGCTACTGATAATGCAGTACTAGATGCAATAGACGCAGTTCTTGATACAATTAAAACAGACACAGGTACTATAGACTCTGATACTAATGAGACAAAAACGGCTTTAAATAAAATGTTATATGGAACTGGTCTTGTTATAGCTGCCGTTCATGGTGGTACTGGAGGTACTGGAGACCAAACATTAGGAGCTACATATGAATCTTTATATGTAGGAGTCGGTGGAGATGTTGTTGTTACATTAGCTACAAGCGCTTCTGATTTCACATTTAAAAATGTTGCAAGTGGGCAAATGTTGCCCATTCAGATTACCCATGTGAAGGCAACCAATACTACTGCAACTAATATGATAGCAATGAAAGCTTAATATGCCTATAGCGTGGTTTAGAACAGCGAGAAACTTTTTAAGGTCAGTTTATGATGTTATTTGGAACATATCTCAACTTGACTGGGATGAGAGCAATGTAAAGTGGGAAGAACACACAGGATGAAAAATTTTAATATGAACAGGAAAATATAATGGCTACTGGAACATTAACAAATACAACGATAGCGGCAACTTATAAAAGCCTTTTAAAAGTAAAAGGTGGGGCTAATACAGTATTACACGCAACTACTCATCAGTTAATAGAGGATGGGGATGGGAATGATAGTGTTCTTTCACTTGCTATAGATAGCGTAGGAATTACTGGTAGTGGTAAAAAGCTTTATTTTAGTGACAAGGGCGGTGAATATTTATCAGGAAATGGAACAGATTTAACAATAGGGTCTGGTGCTGACATTCATTTAACAGCAACATCAGATGTCAATATACCAGTCAATGTAGGATTAAGATTTGGTGATGGTGGTGAAAACATTGAAACTGATAATACAGATTTAACTATTACATCTGGTGGTGATATTATATTAAGTCCCACATCTAATGTCGGAATTGGGACTGCGAGTCCTTCAGTACCTTTGGATGTCGTTGGTACTCTTAAAGTAGGGGCGGCAAGTGGTGGTCGTTACTTTAA
>ENA-OREN01003105-OREN01003105.1-marine-metagenome-genome-assembly--contig:-NODE-3105-length-15816-cov-7.002351_pt1 | contig 15816 bp, 18 predicted proteins | sample MGYA00248624_ERZ508555 | MGnify/ENA primary metagenome ERZ508555 (study PRJEB26222, sample SAMN06267773) | marine metagenome | isolation source: Saanich Inlet, British Columbia, Canada | place...
TGTCATAGACACCATTCAGGTAGAGCATGTGGAAGTGTAAGTTCAGATTGAGTGCAGAACCGAAGCGCTGTATCAGTTAAGGACTCTGCTGCGACGACAATTTGCTCTGGGTCAGGCAGCGAGTTCAGTACTGCATCACCTGCCTCCACAGGTGATGCAGGGTGTAGTGTGGTCGGATTACGATCCCACCATCCGTTCTCCTCACGGTAAATGTCGCGAACGATGTACTCCGGTGCGCCATATCTTGCCTTCATGTATTCGAGCTCATTGAGAAACTCTGGATATATCATGTCAGCGAGTATCTCAGATTCGTTCATTCCCTGATTCATCCTACTGACCACCTCTGCTCGAAACCATCGAAGCGTTTCAGCAGTTTTCATCAACATCGTACGAATGACTTCTTTACCTCGAATTACCGGTCCGAATTCCTGAACGAGTAGTTCCGGTTCGAGTGCTGCCATTCTTTCACAAGAGTCTGCCCAGCGAAGCGAAAACCGCTGTGTCCGTAATGGGGTACCGATGTTGGGAATGGTCGTTCCTGGGAAAGAAGCACCCGCATAAAGCAGCTTTTCATCCGGCAACCACAATGCGATGCAATCATCAGTCTCCGAAGGTACCCAGAGTAGTTCGACACGCCGACCTTTTACGGGTAGTGCAATCTGATTGTGGAACGTAAGGTCGGGATCAAGCATTGTGAATTTGACTTTCGTTCCAGGAAACTGAATCTCTGCCAACGTCTTCTGTAAGCCCAGGGTCTCCCGGTAGCGCCGATAACGAACCAGACAGTTATCATGAGCAACGAGTACGGGTTCAGGTTCCCCCCGTTCCTTACTGTGTCGAATCCAGTCGCCAGCGCCATCATTGTATCCAAGGTGGCCATGGGAGTAGCAGATATGACTGACGCGCTTGTTTGTTACAGATCGAAGTGCTTCTATCATCCCCGCGGATACTCGGCCGCCGGGTCCCGAGTCCATGAGGACGACACTGTCTTGTGTCTGCACAGCGAGCGCATTTCCCTGCGCTGGCAGAATGTGAACGCCGTCAAGCACCTCGTTGAAACCTTCTGTTCCACTAAGAATCGTCTTGGCCTTGTCTTCGATTACATTGTCCATTTCACCCCTGGTGAGTTTTCCTAAGGCAGCATATCATCGTTGATACGGTTCAGACCCGGGCTATGTTTGGCAGAGGATGACAAGTGTCATTCCCGACTGTGCAAGCTCGCACATGTCATTAGGAAATCAGCGAAGGATGATTAAGAACCGTGGCGAGCGTAGACTTCGATAATCTTGCTGAACTCAGCAAAAATCTGTTCCACCAATGCTTCTGAGTTAACGATTCGCTCCAGACAGAGGCCTCGAATAAAGCAGCCAAGTACGTATCGAATCATCAGCGAGGACTCATGGTTATCGAATTCTGAGAATTCATCCATGGACAGTTCTGTCAGTTCCCGGGTGTAGGGCTCCATTTCCTCTGAGAACAGTGTGTTCAAGTTATCATCCGTTCTCGCCGCTACCATGAATTCTATTGTAGCTGGGAACCAGCGATCATATTCACGATACATGGCCTCGAGGCGTTCGTTCAGATTGAGATTCTCCTGACCTTGAGACATCCGACTACAATAGAACTCATAGCGTCTACGAATCAGATGAACCGACGCAGCCGCTACCAATTCGGCCTTGTTGGGAAAGTGGTGCGCTAGTGCGCCTCTTGACACACCCGCTCTCTTAACTACGTCAGTGGTAGTCGTGCTGGCATAACCTTTTTCCATGAGGCATTCGACTGTTGCATCCAATAACCTTGCCCGTGTCCGGGAGCTTCTCTCTTCATTGGTTTGTGGTCCTGACACTTGTTCCGCTCCCATTACCTTCTGCCCAACAAGGAATTGAGAAACTATAGGGAAATACTTAGGCATTGACAACATACAGGTCTGCCGGTATTTTTCAGTAAATATACCGGCAGACCTGTATGTTTTGTGTGATCTTGCGGAGCGCACAGGCCCCGAATAGAAACAACCACGAGGGATGGAGATATGCCTAGAGACAGCTCACTTACGAAAAAAACAATAGTCACAACTCTGCTTGCTATTGGTTGTACGCCAGCTCTAGCGGAAGAAACAGAGAGATCCGAAGGTATTGAAGAGATTGTAGTAACGGCGACCAAACGAGGTGGCATCAATGCACAGGACGTACCTGGCAGTATTACGGCCTTCGATGAGAACAAACTCGAAAGACTCGGGGTGGTGGACTTCGATGAGATGATCGTGCACGTTCCGGGAACAAATTTCATCGACAATGGTGGCCCAGGTCGCGGCCATGAAATAGCCTCTATCCGAGGTCTGTCACCGGTGGCAGATAACACTGTGAGCACAACGGCACAGTACCTTGATGGCGCACCACGATTTGGTCGCAACTATCGAATGTTTGACATTGGTGAAGTCGCCATACTCCGCGGTCCGCAGGGCACGTTGTGGGGTTCGCAGTCTCAGGGTGGTTTGATCTCATTTCGCTCCAACCGTCCCTACATGAATGAGTTCGACGCGAAGCTGCTTTATGATGGCTACAACTCGAAGAACGCTGACCTAAGCCATCGTGTTGCGGCGTCGGTTAATATTCCTGTGATTGAAGACAAGTTTGCCGTCCGAGTCGCGGGTCACGTGATTGATGAAGCTGGCTATATCGACAACGTCCTGACCGGCAAGGATGGTATCAATGATGTTGAGGAATCAGCCTGGCGGATTTCTGCGCTATATGAGCCAACCGACACCAGCAGCTTTACACTGATTTATCATGGCAATGATCTGGAAGCCAACTCGCCGAACTTCTTTAACCTCGGAACTGGAGACCTGAACTCCGATGATCCTTTGACCGATCTTTGGAGTGAACAGGAATTCGATCTGGTCAATTTCATTGCAGAAGTTGAGTTTCGCAACATGACGCTCACTTACAATGGCGCTTACTACGATATGACTAACGACTACATTGATGTCGAAGAAGATATCTTTGGTTTTATCCCTCTTGGTAGAACGCATCAAATGACAACCGAAGAGAGCTGGACCCACGAACTTCGTCTGGCTTCGAACTATACTGACAACCCATGGAACTGGCTCGTAGGTGTCTATTCCGATGACTTCGACTCGGACGACTTGGGTGTTCAGAAGGAGGTAGTCGATCCAACTGATCCAGACTGGGCAGCGGGTGTGTTCGTGGGGTTTGATATCTTTGTTATTGGCGGACCTGAGACTTTCAAGGAAACTGCAATCTTCGGCGAAGTTTCTTATCAGTTTTCAGAGCAGGTTTCGGTACTGGTGGGTGCAAGATACTTCGATTGGGAAGTGGGTAACGAACAGGAGTTGACCTTTTTCGGAAGCAATTTCAATCAGGTAACCGGCGAAGTCGACGGTGATGATGTGTTCTACAAATTTCAATTGGACTACCAACCGACGGATGCATCGCTGATTTACTTCTCTCGGTCAGAAGGATTCCGTTATGGCGGCTTCAATCCCTTTGTTGGCCTTGAAGGGATTGGTCCCGACGTGCAACAGTTTGATCCGGATACACTGGTCAACTATGAAATTGGCTTCAAGACTCAGTGGTTCGATCGTCGGTTGATTGTTAATGGTGCTGTCTTTACCAGCGAGTGGGAAGACGTACAACTGGTTGTATTAGCAACACCCCCCAGCCCCTGGGCTTACACGACCAACGCGGGTAATCTCGATGCCGAAGGCGCAGAAATCGAATTCGTCTCTCAGGATATGCTCTTCCCGGGTTTCTATTTCTCCGGCAGCTATGCCTACAGCAAGAATGAGTTCACAGAAGATGCGAACCCTAACAATGCTGAGCGCTCGCTTATTGAGAAGGGTGAAGAGCTACGTCGAACACCGCGTAATACCTGGTCATTTGATATAGGCTATGATTTCCGAATTGGCGACTATGATGCTTTCTTCCGGGTCAACCACTGGCATCGTGATAGTACAACGACCGAGGGGTTCAACGGTGGTGACGGTGTTATCGATATCAAGGCACAAGATGTTTACAACGCTTCATTCGGTGTCACAGCAGAGAAGTGGACGGCGCGGCTTTATGTTGACAACTTCACCGATGAACGACCATTTCTTCAGGTTGTACCAAATGTGATCGACAATACCCTTGCAGACAGAGTCTCTAGCATACGACCACGCACCGTTGGGCTACAGTTGACTTATCGTTTCAGTGACTTTTAAGCTGATTTTCTCGGTACTCGACCAAGAATCAGTCAGGATCGAAAATGAAGTTGAGCAACGCAGAGGCGAATACGACTGGGAGTAGTGTGTCCAGCCTTTCTGTGGGGCAGACACTCGCCTACCTGGCACCTTCGGTGCCCATGTCCATCCTGGCAGCACCCGCACTGGCTACCCTCCCGGCACTGTACGCCAAGCACGGTGCTGTGAGCATGACCATGGTCGGCACGATCTTGTTCGCAACGAGAATATTCGATGCGGTAACTGATCCGATGATCGGGTACCTGTCAGATCGTTTCAGGACGCGCATAGGAAACCGTAAACCGTGGATAATTGCTGGTGGTCTTCTATCGGCTATCGGCGCATTTTACTGGCTCAGACCTGATGCCGATACCGGTGCCATGTGGTTTCTAATTTGTTCTGTACTGGTTTACCTCGGCTGGACGTTTTTCGAAATTCCCTACTCTGCCTGGTTTAGCGAGGTTACGCCGGACTACGATGATAGGTCGCGCCTGGCGACCTATCGCTCTATTGCCAATTATGCTGGCTATTTGATTTTTGTGTCAGCACCGCTTTGGCCAATGTTTGAAACGACAGAAATGACCCCGGAGGTTACCGCGCTTTTCTCTTGGGTGCTGCTCGGTGCGTTGCCGATTACCGTCGCCGTTGCCGTCTGGTGGGCCCCTGAGCATGTTGGCCCACCGAGGCAGATAAAAGCCATCAATCCCTTAACTGCGCTAAAAGAGGTCGGCGGCAATCCGCTATTTTGGATGCTGACGATGCCTCAGGCCCTCAAATCTTCTGCCAGCGGAATGGTTGGCGCACTGTATTTTTTTTACCTTGATAATCACCTGGGTATTCTCGACAAGATAGCTCACATAGGCATTACGGTTGCCGTATTAGGTGTGATTACCGCGCCGATTTGGGCAGTCGTACTGGAGCGAATCGGTAAGCATCGAGTGCTGGCACTATGTACGGTCGCGACATCTTTTACCCTGCTTGGTATGGGTTTGTTGCAGCCAGGGCCTTACGCTCTGCCGCTAATGATCGTTCTTTTCGGCTTTTCTACAATTTTCAGCAACGGTTCGAATATTGCGCCGATGGCGATGATGGCAGACGTCATTGATTATGATGAATACAAGACGGGATCCGCCAAGGCTGCTAACTATTACGCTTTTCCGGCATTGTTCGAGAAGATGGGGCTGGCCGCTGGCGGCGGTCTTGCCTTCATCATCGCAGGGTTGTTCGGGTTCACTCCTGACGGAACCAACGACTCGCTGGCGATGGTTGGTTTCTTTACCGCGTTCATCGGCATCCCAATAGTTCTTAACCTGATAGCAGCCGCTATCATTATTCGTTTCCCACTGACCAAATCTAAACATGCCGCGATCAAAACACGCCTGGTCAGACGACGATTCGCACAGGGTCAGGCATGACACCCAGGATTTATTCCAGTTCAAACTGTGGCTGGGCTGTAAGAAATTATGCCGTCTTACTGTTGAAGGGTGTGCCCTTTACCATGATACCGGCTAAAGATGAATCTGGAGAGAAGACAGATGAGTTCCTTCGCGCAACACCGCTTGGCCTTACGCCTTGCCTGGTTAATGATTTCGTTTCTGTCTGGGAATCAAGGACGATCAACGACTTTCTCGATGAGCACTTCCCAGCACCGAGTCTGATGCCGGCTGATCCCCCTAGTCGTGCAGAAGGCAGATGCTGGATGCATTATTGTGACAATGTCCTGATTCCCAGGACCGGAGCTGTTATGAAACAGGAAGAAGGTGCCATCGGGAGGCTGGCTGCTGGTCTGGATGAATTGCATGATCGCACCGATATAGGAGACGTCTATTTCTACGACAGCGGATTTTCCCTGGTGGACGTTGTGTTTTACACTCTTTTTGATCTAATCGATGGCTTAAGGCACATGGATTTAGCTGAGCCATTTCTCCACCACACGTGGCTGCATCAATGGGCTGAGAACACCAAAGCTGAACCCTGTCTAAGACTGGCTGGAGAACTGCCTGGGCTACTGAATTCTACGCCGGTGGAAGTGAGTGCGGATTGTCTGAATCAGTTTTTGTTAAATGGAGAAGCGGGAGTAGTTGATGCCTAAATTGATTGAAATGATGACCGAACTGGGTTCAATCGTTCTGGAGCTCGACATTGGCAATGCTCCTGTGACAGCAAATCACTTCCTCACCTTGATTGAAAACGGCCTGCTTCAGGGGTGTGTGTTCTATCGAATTGTGCACGACGCAGGCACCGGTGAGCCACCGTCCATTGATGTGGTCCAAGGTGGGCTTGGCTGGGAAAGCACAAGAGAAATCCCACTGGTTCTACATGAGACGACATTGTCGACAGGGCTACGGCATTGTGATGGCGCGGTATCCCTGGCACGTTCTCCGGGAGTTGGTGGTGGTTCAGAATTTTTTATCTGCGTTGCTGACAATCAGATGCTGGATGCGACGGAGGAAAATGACGGGCCCGAGGGAGGCTTTGCTGTCTTTGGCAAAATTGTCGAAGGTATGGACTTGGTAAGGGAAATACACGGTCAGCCTGCCGATCGAGACCCGCCTGGCGGCGATGAACGATTCATTGGTCAGTTTCTGACGGACTATGTTGCTGCCGAAGTACAAGTGCTCACTGCCAAACAATCGAATTGACTAAATACTGGATGTTGGTATGCGAAAACGATGGCTCTTGCTGATCCTCATCTGCCTTTTGAACGAGCTATCTGCTGAAGAAAAACCGATCAATCTTTCAGCAAAGCACTTGGAAGCCGCAAGGGAATATGATGAGCGGAATCGCGCCAGCCTGGTGATCAATGCAAATATTCAGGCCCATTGGATGCATGAAGGGCAGCAATTCTGGTATCGCCGACAGTCAGCCTCTTCTACTGAGATCGCCATTGTTGATTCCGCATCTGGAGCTCGTGTAAATACTTTCGTCCTCGATGATTTGGCTTCAGCGCTACAAACTGAAATCGGTTCACTTGCACTGCAGTTGTATGACAACCCGAGCAAAGTCTGGATTGAGGGCGAGAACGTCTGGGTGCAGTACATGCAATCGACGATGACAGTAACCTGCAGCTTCAAACCAGCCATTTGTGAATCAGTTGCGACGGAACTGGTGTCAGGACACTCGTCACCTGTGGGCGAGCAGTCAGTCTACCTGCAGAATTGTAGATAAGTACTTTAAACCACATATTCCCCAGGTTGCCAAAGTATCTTGATCACGCTTTCTTTCATCTCAGAAAGTCAGGGTGGTAGCTTTTCGGTAGAAATGAAGTAAACAAAAGCTCTAGTGAAGCGTATGCCCAACCGTTGAGAGGATAGGAATTATAACAGGGCTTTTCGAGCGAAAAATCTGAGTATCGAATCAGATGGGTTGGCGTTCTATGAAAGAGTGGAGGAACAAAAATCTTTTCAGTGATCAACCCGGACGCCTGTAAGCCATCAATTACAACTTACCGATCAACACAAGAATCATTAACCCGTTGTTGTTCCCGAAGTACGCGAGTGAGGTCACGCAACAACCGCCAGGTCCCTCCTTTGTAGCCATTCTGCGCAACCTTAGCTTTTCCTTCTTTTGTGATTGGGCCGGTCGATTTCTTCCATGGCTGCCATTGCTGGATCAATACTGACTGCCGCGCTCGACGCTCCGGTGTCCACCCATTCGCCATCTTTTTTCTCCATTACTTTGGATTGTTTATTTCCATTTCCCTCGGAACCAGAATCGTAAGCGTTGTTTACCTGCTGAGGGCCATGGGCGATGTTTGCTTGCTTAACGTAACCAAACACGGTGGGGTTTTTAATTCCCGCCACGGCCTCCCAGGTGGCCCGAGATTGGGCCTGTGCGCGCAATGCGAACTTCAACCAGGCGTCAAGTTGATTGAGATATTCAGATCTAATTGCTCGCTGAGCCAAGTTATTAAAGATGGCGTCCAGCGTGTGCGCTTGCGCGACTAACATTGTTTCAGCCCTCCCTAGATCCCCTTTTACAACAGCTTCAGTTTGCTCGGACAGCGCATCGATTAGATCCACTAAATCCAATTCGCCGAATGCCTTGGCGTATTCTTGTACCGTTGCCGCAGCATTCACTGTCGGCCCTAGAGCTGTTTTAGCAAACCTTTTATTGAACGTCTTGTCTGTCTGGTCAGCCACCTGCTTGGTGGTTTTCTTCAATTTCTTCGCGGCCATCTGTTGGCTCCTAATTCAAACTCGCTTCACCGGATATTTCTGGCGGCCACATCACCTCTCTCGCGCCAAATTATATTTGTAACGGCTAACGTAAAACCTTGAATACCGCCTAAATAACCGGGGGGGGGCTGGATAACCCGAATAACCGGAATAACCGGAATAAGCGGCATAAACCCCATCCCCCCTGGGTTATTCGGGTTATTCCGGTTATTCCGGTCCCCCAGGTTATTCAAAGCGAAATTCACGCTTAAACCCCTTTTCCTGCCAAATAACCCGATTTGGCAGTTCCGACCTTGCTGAAAAAATACGCATTGTTTTCTTTCGGTTCTTTCCGAATTTCCCAGCAATGGCCCTCCAGAAGACCCTCACTGAGCGCCTCCCTAGCCTTGCCAACGCTAAATTTCGTTACACCACAAATCTGGTTGAGCAGCTCCGTTTTCTTGATTGATTCGACGTCTTCCAGGATTGATTTCGCAACGTCGATAATCTCGTCGTACTTAATCATTAGCTCCCGTCTGATATTCTCTATCCGCTCCTTGTCAGCATCAGCGTCATCAATGACTCTCAAGCTGTCCATCATCTCGGTATAGCTGATGTGTTCGCCCTTCAGGTACGACCACGCCTGTTTCTGAACCACGGGGCCGCGATCCTTGGTATTCCTGAATTCGATAACCTGTTTTTCTTCGTCGCGCTCAGTCAGGTTGTAGATGGCATAGGCATTGTCTATGTCTGCGAGGACATCACCGACACCCTCAAAGATGAGATTTCCCTTGTCATCTACGTGCTTGTTAGCATGGCCCAGCAAGATGATGGTGACATTGTTCGCCACGGCCATCCTTAGCGCCTTGTAGAGTTCGGTCTGACTAGACTTACTCATTACATCAGAGAACTTCTTTAGTGTGTCCAGCACAACCACGGTGCCTTTCGCGTCATCTTCTGAACCTAGCATCTCAATCAATTCAACAATCCGTGGTCGGTCCATGATCTCGTGACCTTCTCCTAGCGTCTTATTGAGTACTTTGTTCGCATGATCTGGTGAGATCATCAATATCCCATGCGCCTCAGCGATAACCGTCTTAGCCTCGATCCCGCCCATGTTGTCGTCGCTATTGATGTAGAGTACTTTTTTCGGGTCAAGTTTCCCTGCGCGAACCTGCTCTACTAGCTGCGAAAGGATAAACAGCGTCTTGCCACCATTGGGCTTTGCATAGAACAGGCTCATCGTTCCCGACAGGCACATCCTGGGAATCACGAAGTCCTGATTCAGCATGTCAGCCTTTAGCTCATCGAGAATGTGGTTAGTAGCCATGCTTTGCAGCATCTGTAGTGCCGACATTTTGGGGGCGAGCGTTAAAGGTGCTTTCTTTGGTGGATAGGCTGGTGCAACCCAACGCGGCTCAGAGTCATACGCGGCCCTAAAGATTGCTTCAGGATGACTGGTGGACGTATCCCACTTGCGCCACTCCTTATCCATGTGGTTATATTCAGCCTCCCCGAAGCCATCGTATTCCCGCGCCCAGTCAAGCCAGATGTCGAACCCATCCTGGCCCCACTGGCGCAGGTAAGCACCCGCCGTGATCCAATCAGCCCGCAGGTTGTAGTCATAGGTGTAACGAATGGCGCTCTTCATCTCAAAGATTTGTTTTGCGTCCGGCACAATCTCATTAAAAGACTTTGGCGCCACCACGCTATGCACCGCCTCAACTTCAGGCCGCCCGAACGCTTCAACCGCTTCATCAAAGGTCAGCCCACAGTCCTCAACGTTTTTCGTTAGCTTGACCAGCACTGGCGTCCCATCCAGCCCCTTTTCGGGATTGAACTTGGAATGATAGAACCCTGGTAGGCGCAAGACTCGACTTAAATCCTTGGCATTAGGATCAGAGGCATACCGGGACACCATGACTGACATCAGATCGGCAAACTTCGCTTCATAACCTGGCAGTCTGCCATCGGTAATGAGCCAGTATCGGTGGAACTTCCCCGGGGATGACTGTACCTCGATAGAGCAGGGGCATAGCGGCAGGACCTTTGCGCCTGTCCCCAGGTCATCCTCCTGCCAGATAGCCCTGACCCGCGTGATATTGGCTTTCTTCCGGCCTAATAGGTCTGTTTCGTTGACCGTGACATACACGCCCGCGCCGAGTTGGTTTAGTCCCCAGAGGTCCTCTTCGCATTCCTCGAACGTGCCATGCAGGATACGGGATAGCGGGTTAGGCTGGGCTGAGGCCTTATATTCCTTGGCTCGGGGGGCATTCTCATCAAAACATTGAAAGGTAAACCGCGTGGCCTTCGGATCGAGTGCCTTTAGGAAGGCTCTGGTCTGAGACTGGTCGGGCCATTGCTCTCGAAGCTCTGTCAGATACGGATACTGGATCGACTCGCTCATCCTTTAGACCGCCAGCGACATGTGAGATTGACTCATAGCGCATTGGCCGCGTAGTACACCCACCTTGTTGCCACGAACATAAAAAAAGGAATCCTTGAATGCGGCCCTGAACAGCAAGTCCATCCATGCTTGGCCGCGGGTGAATTGTTCTTCCAGCCAAAGAGGGTGATTAGCCATGTCTCTGTAGACCTTGATGTATCCCGCCATCAGAGTTCCAATCGTCCTGCGAGCTGCATGGACATTTGGCTCATGCAGCTGCACCATCATGGCTACGTGAGTTTTCGATCCTTTCTTCCAACCATGCTGTTATCTCGCTGCGAACCCATCCTTTGGCTCTGGCTCCGATTTTCACGGAACGGGGAAACATGCCCCGCTTCTCTAACCGCTCGACATGGGTCTTGCTTTTGTACCCTGTGCGGTCACTAACTGCTGGCCATCGATCAATAGCTAGGGCTTCATTCGGGAGATTCGTCATATCCATACCTTCATCGCGTTGTTAATAACTGCAAAGAAGGTTAAAGGAAGTGTAAGGGCCAACCCTAAACAGGGTGGCCGCAGGGGGTTAGCTGCCGAAGATTTTTTGATTCTTCCTTAGTAGGTCTTTGATTTTTAGGTACTTTTGATTATCACTCAATTCGGAAGCAAATAGCCCCAATCGATCAAGACATTCAACTAAAAACCTGGCTTTAGTTTTTCTTTCAGCATCTGCTGGCAGTAATTTACTCATGCTCCAGATCATGGTGTAGAAAGCCTGGTCCTTCCGGTCTTGAGTGATTTTCTTCGACGATGAATAGCTGGCTTGCTCTGCCGCAGCTCCAACAAGATCGAGTTGTTCCTTTAAACCAACAAGATCGGCAGCCCCAGACACGTCACGCAGCTGTCGAGACTCCGAGACACTAAGCTTGTCGAGAATGGCTGCTAGTTCGGCGGTCACTCTGAAAATTTTCCCGAAACGTTTTTCTCTATCTCTACTATCCAAGGGGTTCACAGCAGATTTCTGTGCAAGGTAGTTCAAGACTATTTCACGTAATTTCTCGTTTAACAGTACAGCGTCCGTATCCAGTTTGTAGTCACGCTTAAGCGATTTACTGAAGCCAAAAGATTTCTTCTTGGTATCATTTGGAAAGTCAGGGTCAGGTGGAATGTCATGGCTGAATGGAAAGTTTTTCTCCACCAGCTTGACGGTCAAAGAACGGTCTTTGAATCCCTTCAACATGCAATTCTATCCAAAATTAACTATTAGACACTTGCATCTGACATGCGTCGACCAGTTCGCGAACGCCATACAATGCATTGATCGCAGTTAACATAGTTCTCTTATCATCCGAGTAAGTAGGGTCTTCGAGATCGCACGTAATTAAATCTAGTTGAGCTGAGATAGTGACGAGTCTTAGCCCAATTTCTTCTTTGAGTTCTACTTCATTCATGATCAAACCTTCCTTAGGGGAACAATGTTGTTGTTGCCGACGTGAATCCTTAGCTCATCCAGATAGTCTGCCCACCGCTGCATCATCTGCTTCCTTTCGGGAAGAAATTTTGTCCTGTTATATGCCCTGCCAGTCGCATCTTTAACCGCATGTGCAAGTTGGTGTTCTATGTAATCAACCCGAACGTGATGAACCTCGTCAAGAATAGTCCGAGCCGTTGCTCTGAACCCGTGAGCGGACATAGCCTTATTGTCATACCCCATAGTACGTAACGCTGTTCGTACTCCATTGTTCGATAAGGGGCGGGACTGACCTCGCTGAGATGGAAACACATAAATTCCCGACCCAGTAATCCGATTAATATCTTTCAACACTTCAATGGACTGTCTGGAGAGAGGAACCATGTGGTCCCGATCCATTTTCATCTTCGCAGCGGGTATAGACCACAACTCATCTTCCCAGTTGATCTCACCCCATTCCATATGCCGAATTTCGCCGGGTCGCTGGAATAATAGAGCAGAGAGTTTGAGTGCAGCACAGACAACTGGAGTGCCGTCGTAACCATCAATTGAGTTCATCAACTCGCCGAGTTCGATGGGATCAGTAATCGCCGCTCGATGCTCAGTTTTAGGCTTGTCCTTCAGCGCCCCTTTAAGATCAGCACTCACATCACGCTCACACATACCAGAGGCAATCGCATATCGAAAAATCTGTCCGGCTGTGGATTTCGCACGATGTGCAATGTCAGAAGCTCCCCTGGATTCAATCTTTCGCAGCGCAGCCAACAATTCGGGAGCTGCTATATCGTTGATTGGTCTGCTCCCTAGTTTTGGGAATAGGTCGTGCTTCAGAATGCTCATGGCACGTTGCCGGTGACGATCTGACTTATCTGTCATCTTGTTTCCATACCACTCCAGCGCAACAGACTTGAAGGTGTCTGCTCCAGATAGTGCCAATTTATCCATTCTCTTTGAATGAGATGGATCAGTACCTTTTTTAATCAGCTTCCTTGCTTCATCTCGATCGTCTCGGGCTTCAGCTAAGCTCACCTCTGGAAATACCCCAAGAGAATAAGTTTTTCGCTTCCCGCCCAATCTATAGTCCATTCGCCAGTACTTCGAGCCATTGGTATGGATAAGGAGATACATGCCTTTTTCATCAGACAGCTTGTAGGAGCTTTCACGGGGTTTTGCTGACTTAGCCTTCTGTGCAGTGAGCGTCATACGAACTCTTCCTGTAGGGACCTAGAACGGCTTGACGGTACAGGCTTAGAGCCTTACCTAGATACCGTCGTTTATACCGATATTTGACGGTATATACTCTACATGCTTTAAGAGGTCTTAACACTAGCTATTTGGCAGAATATTACTTTATTTATAGGGGATAGAGGGGAACAAGAAGTCTTAACATATCTCTATTTGGTGCCGGAAAGAGGACTCGAACCTCCGACCAATTGCTTACGAAGCAACTGCTCTACCAACTGAGCTATTCCGGCTAGTTGCGGGATTATATCCGGATTACCGGTCACCGGAAATCCAGGATCGCTTCGACTTCTTTACTATTCCGGGTTGGGGTTTGGCTTGCCCTGACGTTCTAGGGGGCAAATGTCATCGTTACAGCTTCGGCGGGCGCGGTTGCGTGTGTCGCGACCACTGTATATGCACTTGACCTCGCACATTCGCCCGTCTTCGCGCCATCAGTCGCACAGGTCACGACATAGCTGATCTGATCAGCACCAGTGCCCGGATCCCACCCCAACCTTGAGCTTAATGTGTCAGCCCCGCCCGGAACATAGGAACCTTCAACGTATTCGCCAAACTCTCTTCTACGATCCCGTTGCAACAAGTGGATCGACTGAATGTTCGATTGAGAAACCCCTGCTCTCGCGTCGACCTGATAGTCTGAGTAAAACGGTATAGCTATTGCTGACATGATGCCGACGATCGCGAGTGCAATCATTAGCTCAATCAACGAAAAACCCCTCTGAATTAATGCTTTCATTTGTATCACACCTGCAAAACCCAACAATACTGTAAACAACATGAATCGCAAAAAACAGAAATAAAAAAACCGGAAGGTGTTGGCCTTCCGGTTCTTGTTTCGCTGGTTAAGATCAACCAGTGACTGTTACTACTTACTGTACTAACTGTGCGTTAATAACTTCTGTCGCAAGAGTCAAGTCCGCGTATTTCGGTAGAATAATCGTTACGACAGCAGAAACACCCGTGCCGGCCGCAGTAACACCGATAGCACCGGTCGTATTATTGTGGGCGGCTGCGAATGCAGCTCCACCACCGGGTGCCAAATTCGAACCTGGATTGTAGAGAGCGATCCAAGCGGCTGCATCAGTTGGGGTAGTATCACTCAAGGCAAGTGCTCGCTGAGTAGCTGCCTTTACCATGGTATTTGTAGTGGCGCGAATTGCACCCTCATACTGAGAATTAACCTTGGTCATGTTCGCCGTTTTAATGTAGTCCTGATAAGCGGGGAGAGCTACAGCGGCAAGAATACCGATAATAGCAACCACGATCATCAATTCGATGAGGGTAAAACCCTTTTGGTATGTGTTCATTGCGTTATCTCCATTAAATTAGATTTAATTGTTAGCCTATTGCAAGGTGCCATTAGCTATCGATGTTCTATGCAGCAATTATTGTGCCACCATATCACAACCACCTAACAGGTAGAAAGTGACCAAAATTGTCACTTTTTTCTGTACAGGCAGTCAAAAAGTGACCAAAACGGTCACTTTCCAGGTTCGGTAGGCGCCGCTAGACTCTCGCCAATGTGGATTCTGTGCAATTACACCACGCCCATTATTAACACGGCTTCTAAGTATTTTCCAATCCAGAAATGAGCCTGAAGGGAGGCTGTATTAAGCCCTGATCTTGAGTCGCTCATGGAGCTGCTTAAATAAGTGATCTTGTGCTGAATTTAGTTGTTCAGCGGCTTCATTGTCCGTCATTTCATTGGCGAATGCATCCAGAGCTTTGAGTCTGATTCCCGGCTTTAAGTATTGGCTGGGTTTTGGCAGTGAACGGAATTTCTCATAGGGCGTCATCATGTCGCGGTAGTGATACTTCTTCCTCTGCTTGCCTTTACTATCGGTGATGATGGTGGGGAAATAGCAGGGGCGATGGAAGTTAACGTACCGATAGACTTGCTGGCTATTTAGCTCAGTAAAGTCCGCAGCGTACTGCTGAGGGATATGCGTGTAACCATAGAGCTTTCGGATAACCGAGCCATTCTTGCTTTCAACCAGTCCATTATCGTTGCTGTGCCGGGGCCGCGATTTGGTGAACTCAATGTGCAGTTTCTCCAGCATAAACTCTTCGCTGATACGTTCCAGTGTGACGATAATCTGGAATTGCGTCACCTCATCGACGGCATTGACATGATAAACCCCTTTACGTTTATCCTGATCGCCCTGATGGACAGAGTCTATGCGGATATAGCCGGGTTGATCGTTCGGGCAAGGGTTTACGCCGCTGGCCTATGGGTGCAGTTTTAGGGCGTGTCTTAGTCAGGACACAACGTTGCCTTTGATAAGTCTTGGAGCCTCGCAGGTTGTACAGGTGAGAGACAGAG
>ENA-OREN01003106-OREN01003106.1-marine-metagenome-genome-assembly--contig:-NODE-3106-length-15814-cov-4.310415_pt1 | contig 15814 bp, 17 predicted proteins | sample MGYA00248624_ERZ508555 | MGnify/ENA primary metagenome ERZ508555 (study PRJEB26222, sample SAMN06267773) | marine metagenome | isolation source: Saanich Inlet, British Columbia, Canada | place...
AACCTAATGTAAAATCTGTGAGAACTTCAAAATGGAAACTAATCTACAATGAACATAATGATACAAAAGAGCTGTATGATTTGGAAAAAGATCCTGATGAAAATAAAAATCTAATTGGAACTGAACTTGAAATTGAAAATACTTTATGGGAAGAACTTGTTCAAATTATGAATACTCGCGATTAGTTCTAAAATATTTTTTCAGCTATTTTTAAATCTTGCATGGTATCAATTTCGCACCATTTTCCAGAAATAAACACTGGTTCAATATTTATTTTTGAATCGATTAACTCTTGAAGCATATCTGTGATATATGCTTTAAAAATTGTTGACGCTTCGTGGAACTCACCAATATTTTTTCTCATCAATTCATCATATTTTTCCACAAAAATCTTAGCACCTTCTGCTGAAAATTTTAGAATTCCTAAAAATTCACCAATTCTGTTTGATTCACCTTGAATATTTTTTCTGATTTGAAAAATATTTTTTCTTTCATCTAATAGAACATTTTCTGCCTCTGTTGTTGGATGCTCTGTTCTATTTTGATATTTTTCTTCCCAGTTCATATCTACTGCTATTGATATATCGCTTTCAGAATCCAAAATATCTCCAATTATTTTTGGTTCAAAAATTATATCTGAATATAATATTAGAACATCATTTTTTATGTAATCTCGTGCCTCGATTAAACTTCCCAAAATATCATGTTTTTCATAATTTTTATCATTGATATATTGGACATCTTTTAAATTGAATTTTTCATAATTTGGTCCAGTGATAACAATTATTTTATCAATATTCATTTTTTTTAATGCGTCAATTTGATATTGAATTATTGTTTTGTTGTTAATTTCTATTAGCGCTTTAGGTGTATTCCTTATTTTATTACTTATTCGTTTTCCTGAACCTGCTGCAATTATAATGGCATTCATTTTACATATATCCTAATTTTTTTAGCTGTCCCGAAATTTTTGTTAATTCTTCTTCAGAAAGATCATCATCATCATTTGATAAATCATTTTCCTCAAACTCTATTATTTTTTTCTCAAACTCTAAAATCAATTCTTTATTTTCATCAGCAATATTGTTATTTTCATATGGATCTTGTTTTAAATCATAAAGATGTACATTTTCATTCAAATTTCTTGCGAATCTGAAATATTTGTATTCATTATTTCTAATTCCAACCATATCTGATGTAGATAATTTTTGATAGGGCATTGTGTGTAAATATTGAATATTTTTCTCAATATCATACTCGTTTGATCTCAAACTTTCTCCACTTTTTTCATTTATGACAGTTATTCCCAGTAGATCATAAATTGTTGAACAAATATCTACATGTCTTGCTTGTTTTTTAATAATTTGTGGATTTATTGAGCTACCAACAAAAAGTAGTGGTACATGTATTAGTTCATCATACAATGATAATGTAAAATATGGATCACGTGAACGTTTTTCATAATTTGTTAATGTTTTATTAGATTTTTCTAATTTACTTTTACCTACCGACTTGCGTATATTATGCAAAAATTTACCACCAATTTTGTGAGCAGATTTTGGAAGAAGTTTTTTACCGATTGTTACAGTGTTTTCTAATTTAGGTTGAAAATCAACTTCTGAATTTCCTTGATATGGGATACTTTGTCCGTGATCTGCTGTTAAAATTAAAATTGTATTGTTCAGATTAACATTTTCCAAAATTTTTCCTAACTGATAATCTATGAACGATACTGTTCTTTCATAGAGTCCTTTTCCATACTCTTCACTATCAAAATTACCAATTCCTAAATTTAGTGAATTTTGTTCGTTTTTATGATTCGCAAAATATTCTTTTAAAGGATGTAGTGTCATCAAGTGGACATAATAAAACCATGGAGAATTACTTTCTTTTGATTTCAAAAAATCTATTACTTTATCTGTTATTGCAGATGATGTATTTGACAGAAATTTATCCATTTTTCCCATATAATCCCAATATGTGTAAGTTTTATTCAGATTTTGAAAACAATTAGCATACTCTGAAAACCCTTTAAGATCTGGAATTAATCCGTTTATTTCATATCCATTTTTTTCAAAAATTTCAAATAAATTATTTTTTTGTAGGGTTAGCTTATTCCTATTTCCAATTTTAATTGGATTGAGTGAATGAAAAATTGTTCTCAAAGATAAAATTGTTCCATCCACAGAAGAGTATGCATTTGTAAAATACATCCCTTTTTGAATCAATGAATCAATATTCGGTGTAACTGATGTCTTATCTTTTCCAAAACATTGGTCTGCTCTGAATCCATCAACTAGTAAAAATATTATATTTGGACGCATTAAACTCCTTTTCTATTACTTGAGTATATTGATTACTTATTCATTGTTTCATCATTTTTTAAAATTAATCTAGAGATTCATAGTAAATTTAATATGTAACTCTTGGAGAAATTTTATAAATTGTTTTGGAAAGGCCACATTCGTGAAGTAATTAAAACATGTAATCACGATGGCATATTGGATATTTTAAAATCTATTCCTGATGAGGAATGGGCAAAAGATACTGAAGTTAGAAATTCAAAAGCAAAAGTTGGTAACACAAATTTAGATACACGTGCATTAATGCTAAAATACAAATCAGCCGCATCTGTAGGAAATGGATTTGTTAATTATGAAAAAAATGATACTGAAACATTAAGTAAACTAAAACCTATTCTGGATGATATTGTTTCTGATATCAAAAATTTTTATGGATACGAAAATCTAAAATTAACTAATGTTATATTTACAGAATTACGTAAAGGTGGAATTATTCCTGAGCATATTGATGAAGGAAAAATGCTCACTTCAAATCACAGAATACATATTCCAATAATTTCTCATCCAGATGTAAAATTTGTACTTGATCATAAGGATTATTATTTAGAACCTGGACATGGTTATGAAATAAATAATCAAATAATTCATGAAGTTAGAAATGAAAGTGATATTGATAGAGTTCACATGATAATTGATTTAAAAGAATGGAATGATGATGAACCTTCAGAATTTTATGAAGTTGATTCAAAAAAATATTGATTTTAGTTTAAATGAAATTACCACGTTCAATTAGATTTTTTCGTAAACCTGATCATATTTCATTTTTAATTGGACTTGTTTTTGTCATCATTAGTGTTTTCACTAATACATTTGAAACTAAATTAATTAGTTTCATTTTTTTCACATTCACAATAATATACGAAACATATGAAATTTCTAAAGGTAATAGACAAATAATTAAAGTAGATCATATCGCATTTGTCGTAGGTTATATTATTTTAATAATAACATTTTGGGAGACTGAAATTTTCTTATTAATAATTAGTGTAATCCTATTCATTTTTACCGTATTGTTCGAAATCTATGCTGTAAGAAAAAACGATTTAAAAAATCAATAATTTTTTAATCAAGATGATTGATGTTTTGAACTTTATATGGTTTTTCTAATTGTTTAATGTCGTCATCTGTAAGTTTAACATTTAATGATTCCACTGCTTCTTCGACATGAATTTTTTTTGTAACACCTATTATTGGTAATGTTATATCTTTCTTCAATGACCATGCTAAAGCAATCTGTACTGGTTTAACATCTTTTTCACTTGCTAATTTAACAACTGTCTCAAGGACATCATAATCTTGTGGCTTGAAGAATTTTGGTTTAAAACCCGGATCTGATTTGAATCTAATTCCTTCATTTTCAGTATCTCGTGTATATTTTCCAGTCAAAAATCCTTTTGCAACTGGATTATATGAAAATAAAGAAATTTTTTGATCCTTACAAAAAGGAATCATTTCTCTTTCTTCTTCACGATAACATAAATTGTAATGTGTTTGCATAGTCTCTAAACGATGTAAATTTAATTCACGACACAACCAAACACATTTTGCAAATTGCCATGTCCACATATTTGAAGCTCCTAGATGATGAACTTGATTATCTTTAACTAATTCATCCATGGCAACTAATGTTTCTTCAATTGGTGTATCGTAATCCCACCTATGAATTTGATATAAATCTATGAATTTAGTTTGTAATCTTTCTAATGACATTAGAAATTGTTTTTTTATTTGTTCTTTTGATAGACCTATATCATTAGGATCCTTTCCCATTTGATATCTTACTTTAGTTCCAATCACAACATCGTTACGACAATTCTTTAATAATTCTCCAACTATTTCTTCAGAACGTCCATTTGAATATGCATTTGCTGTATCAAAAAATGTGATTCCTAAATCTAATGCACAATCAATGATTGGCTTTGCATCATCTAATTCAATCATCCAATCAAGTTTTGAACCAAATGACATGCAACCTAAACAAATTTTTGAAATTTTTGTATTTGAATTACCAATAGTTTCGTATTGCATATTTTTTCTAATTACAATAATATGATATATCTAATAAATCGTTAAAAGATATAGTAATTGATATATTCTCATATTAATTCATTAAACCGTGAAGCAGAATTTATTATTCCGTTGTTGGTTTTATTTTAGAACTGGTTGGCAGACATATTTTGCCTTTATTTTAGCAGCGATTAACACTTTAACAGTAACGTATTTTCTTGCAATTGATAATTATCCTTCACTAAAAACTATTTTTCCTTCATTTGAAATGTACATACTAATTATTGTTTCAATAGGTATTCCGTTATTGATATCAATTGGATTTGTTCATTTCAAACGTTCACAATCTTTCAAATCTGAGGCAGATGTTCTTATAGAAAGTAATCCATATCAAAGACGTAATACTGTGAATAGTGAAATTATTTTACGATTAAATTTAAAATTAATGTCAATGATGTTAAAAATTTCAAACAAAGAAACTTTCTCTGAAACTGAAATTGAAGAAATCACTAAACTTCATAAAGAAATTCTTAATTTATCTGAAAATAGAACTTTAACTGATAATATTGACATGGACTTTCTTAAAAAAGAAATTGTAAAATTATAGTTTTTCTAAATTGATTTCACAAAATCTCACAGAGAATAATTTTAAACAAAAAATAAAATTATGGCTTTTAGAAAATCCAGAATTTAATCCATATACATTCTCTTTTGGAAAATTATACAGAAAACTAACAAGTAAGTTTAGAACTTTGCCATATTTCATAATTATCGGTGTTGGACGTGCAGGAACTACTGCATTATACAGTTATTTAATTCAACATCCTTCAATACATCCTGCACTAAATGATGATGACAAATTAGCATCTGATATTCATTTTTTTGAATACATGATAAGTGATGATGTTCAATGGTATAGATCACATTTTCCAATTTTATCTTCAAAACAAATAACTGGTGAGTTTACATCAACGTACATTTATCATCCTGACGTTCCAAAAAGAATTTTTAATTTATTACCACAAATAAAATTAATTGTTATACTGAGAAATCCAATTGATAAGGCATATTCTACATACTATCAACAATTTCGATATGGTGAATGTTCTACCACCTTTGAAGAAACAATTGAAGCAGAATTTCAAAGAATGAATTTATTGAAAAAATTTCCAGAAATAAATAGTTCAAATCCTGATTTTTCTAATTCTGTTGCACATAATATAATCAGACACGGAATTTATGCAGATTATCTTGAAAATTGGTTGAATATTTTCAATAAAGACCAACTACTAATTCTAAATGCCGATGATCTGAAGCAATATACGGAGAAAACATTAGAACATGTTTTTAATTTTCTTAATGTTCCAAATCATAATATCAAAAATACATCCAAAATTAGTGCTAGGAAATATCCTTCTATGGATAATTCTACACGTAAAAAATTAATTGATTTTTACAAACCTCATAATCAAAGATTAAATAAATTATTGGGCACTAGTTTTCAATGGGACATTTGATATCATAGAAATGAATCAATTTGTTCCAAAAATATTGTGGGAAAATAATAAAGGTAAAAAAAAATTATATTCGATTATATTAGAAAATAATAAAACCAAAAATCGAATTTGGAATCCATATCATAGTAAATTAGCGGCTGCATTATTCAATGGTTTAGAAATTTTTCCGTTCAAATCTGATTCAAAAATATTATATTATGAAAAATTACAAAGTTCCACTTTGAATCATTTGAATGATATTGTTAAAATTAGTGGAAAAATATATGCTGTAAAAAATAGTTTAGATGTAATAAAATCTAAGACAAATATTACATATATTGAACCAAAAAATTTTGATATAACTAATAATATTTTTCAAAAAGAAAATTTCGATATAATTTATTTTGATATAATGGATAATCATATTCTTCAAACTAAAATATTAAATTATCAACACATTTTAAAAAATTTAGGTTTTTTAATATTAATTATAAATTATTCAAATTCTGTAGAAATTAGTAAATCTAAACAATCTTTGTCGTCTTCCTGGGATGTTAAATCCATTAAAGAAAAACATAAAATATTTCAAAGAATGGGAATTCCTTTAAACAGTGATGAATTAGAAAAATTGAATTCATTAAAATTTGTTGAATTATCAAATGTTTGGAAAGATAACATTGCATTAGATAATAATTCTACAATGAATGATTTTTCTTTCAAGGATCAAATTGATAGTATTTTAAATAATGATAAATCATCATTTCAATTAATACAAGAAATTAATCTATCTGATTTTTTTAAAAATATGAAGTTAATTATAATGCAAAAAACGGCATAACTCCCTCTATCAATTAAAAGAAATTCTCCAAATCACTAAATAACTGGTGAAATCTCAAAAGTTCATGAATGATTTTAGTAATGAAAGATTACTTGTAATTGCTCCTCATAGTGATGATGAGGTATTGGGCTGTGGCGGTTTAATTTCAAAGATCAAAAAAGCTGGTGGAAAGGTTTACGTTTTAATTTTTAATTTAGGTTTTGAAAAAGATGATACAAAAAAATCTCAAGAAAAAAGAAAAAAAGAAGTTCAAGATGCCATGAATCTTCTGAATGTGGATGATTTCCATTTGGTCCATGACACACCTGATAATAATAGAGATCTTGATGCAAAACCTCTTCACTCTTTAATTGAAATTATTGAAAGTTCTAGTCCTGTTTCCCTAGAAAAAATTGAGCCTACAATGGTCGCAATTCCAACAATTTTCTCTCATCATCAAGATCATGTACATGTTCATAATGCATGCATTGCGGCATTACGACCAATTAGTACTCCTGTATCTGATATAGTGTTATCATATGAAGCACCGGAACATAGCAGATGGTCTGCGACTGGTATATTTGAACCAAATTTCTTTGTTGAAATTGATGATGTTATTGATCAAAAAATCCAAGCATTTTCTAAATACAAATCTCAAATAAGACCTGGGGGCAGGGATGCAGATAGTATCAGAAATCAAGCAAAATATAGAGGGCAAGAAGTAGGAAAAAATCTCTGTGAAGCATTTTATGTTCACCGTTTTATTTTATAAGTTAATATTGAGAATTTCTAAATTGAAACTAAATGAAAATTGTATCTTGGGTTGATCCATTTACAAATGAATCTTTAGAAGAAACAGATACACATCTAATTCATAACGATATAAAATATCCAATAATAAATGGTGTTCCAAAATTTGTAAAAGAAAACTCGGACGATCCTCAATATGATATTGAAAAATGTTTTTCTTACCAATGGACCGAAAGTAATTTTGGTCAACCAGAAAAATTTTCTGATGATGATATAAAAAAAGATGTTATTGAAACAATGGATTTGACAGATGATGATCTATCTCTGTTTAATGATAAAATTGTCCTAGATGTGGGTGTTGGAAGTGGCGCTTCATCTAGACTATGGGCTCCTAGAGCGAAAGAATTTCATGGTGTTGATATTGGAAATGGAGTTTACAGAGCTAAAAACACACTTAGCAATTCGGTAGAAAACCCAATACTTTCACATTCGGATCTACATCATTTGCCATATCCTGATGAATCATTTGATGTAATAGTTAGTAATGGTGTTTTGCACCATACTCCAAGTACAAAAAATGCATTAAAGAGTGTCTATCCTAAACTCAAAAAAGGTGGTTTGATAATTTTTTACATCTATAAAGTTAAGACCCCTTTACGCGAATTTTCTGATGATTATATTCGAAATTTAATTTCTAAAATGTCACCAGATGAAGCGTTTGAAGCAAACAAATCCATTACAAAACTAGCTGAGTCTCTACATAATCAAAAAATTAACATAACAATTCCTGAAGATGTTCCTCTGCTAGGATTTAAAAAAGGTGAATATGATTTACAACGATTCATCTATCAAAATATCTTCAAATTATTTTGGAAGGAATCCATGGGATTTTATGAATCTAATATGGAAAATTTTGACTGGTATTATCCAAAATATTCATGGAGGCATACAGAAACAGAAATCAAAGACTGGTGTTCCGAATTTAATTTATCTCCAAAATTAATCAAAGAAAATTATTCAGGCTTTACGTGTCATGCTTATCGCGAATAATTGTTTTGAATTTTTTATAATATAATCTATTTGCAATTAAAAAACTAATCATCCTGAATTTTAATATAATTTTAGATGATTTTTTATCAATCGAAGAATTTTCACTTGTAATTTTTGTAAATAATGAATCCCACCATTCTCCAGCTTTTTTAGGATTTGAAATATTTTGTACAAATTCATATTCTTTTTTAAAAATATTTTCTCTAAATTCATTCGATAATACGAATTTGTCAATAATTTCTGCTATACTTTTTAGATCATTATTTTTTGGAATAAAAGGGGATTCTATTTTCTCACCATCTAAAATTATACTAATTTTTTTATCTGTAAAATTAATTACCGGTTTTTTGCACATTACTGCTTCTAATTCCACATACTCAAAACTGCCAATTCTAAGATTACCTATCACAGCATCACACCATTGATAATATCTAGGCATTTCTTTTCTTTTAATCATGGGAATTAATTTTACTTGTTTGGGCAAGTTATTTCTTAAATTTAATGAACTATGATCCTCTTCCTCAGTTCCAGTATCTCTCCAATCAACTTGCAAAATCTCAAAATCTGATTTACAAAATTTTAATGCTTCCCATAAGATATCTGTGCCCTTTGGAATTCCCATTCTTTGTGGACAGAAAAATGTAAATTTCTCTTTCTTTGCTTCAATTGGTTTTACACAATCCTCAAATAATGTTAAATCAATTGGTTTCAAATCCATTTTTATGTTATTTCCTGGATATTTTTTTAGATGTTCAAAGACCCATGTTGGTGCAACATGAACCAGTGCTGAATCAAATGTTTTTTTATAAAATCTTCTTTCAAAGAAATTTAATTTATGAAGTGGTTCGTTATACCATGATTCTTTAGAGTTTTTAACAAATCTTGGAGCATCTATATCTCTGCCTACATAATATGTGATATAGTTTAGATCTGCAAGATATGCGATTCTTTCTCCAGCACCCATTACAACTACTAAATCAAAATTTTCTTTTATTTTTTTTATTTTATTAACTTGATCAGTAACTTTATAATTTTCAAATAATTCATAATTTTCATCATATGTGTATATGCCTGCTCCATCTTTTGGAAAATTAATTATATGAATTTTTGAATTTTTGACATATTTGCTGACTGTTTTAAAATAATTACCTACATCAGAAATGACTAGAATATTAAATACCAAAATTCGCCACACCTTATAATTTTATTATCATGCATTGAGATTCTAGTAGATTTATGATTGATACATCTTTATCTTTGAAATAATCATTAAATGCTTTCTTTACTCCTATAACACTTGAATAATCATGTGAAACAATTATTCCACCTTTTTCTAATCTGGGATAGAAAAATTCTAAACATCGAATAGTACTATCATAGAGGTCTACATCAAGATGAACAAATGAAAAAATATTATTTTCTACAGGTTTGGCAGTTTTTGGAAAAAATCCCTGATAAAAAAAGACATTACTATAATCTGAAAGATAATTTTTAACCTTTGATAATTCAGTGTTACTAAATTGTTTTTCATGAAATTTTATAGATTCAATTCTTGTTTTATCAATTTCAGAAACTTCAGGTAAACCTTCAAAAGAATCAAACAAATGCAATTTGCTTGATTTTTTAGCTTCACAGATAATTTTAGCAGAACCACCTTGAAATACTCCTACCTCAGCCATATCTCCTTTAAAATTACTTCGTGCATTTGCTAGTGAATAAATCATGTATGCTTCAAACGGTTCCATTTTAAGTTCTACTTCGTTTTTTATTGTTTTTATCAATTCAGTAGTTTTCGAATCTTTATAATAAGACAACAACGCATATTGAAATTTTGTTATAACATAAACTAGAATTTTTCTAAATAAACTAATTGAAATTAATTTGAATAGTATGGTCAAATTAATCACCATAAACCAGTGTTTTTATTGGAATTTTTAATTGAATTTTTCGAAGTTCTTTAACAATTTTAGATTTGGGCATAATGATTTGTGTTGAATAACATTTTCGAGCATATGGAGTTAAGTTTCTATTCAATGTTTATCACCATTTTCTGTATAAATTATTCGTTTCTACAAAAAAATAATTATTCTTAATTGATTTGTTATAGTGATCTACTTGTTTTTAGTGCAATAAATCCTGTAATTGTTGAGAACCATAAAGTGAAAATTCGTATTAAAACAACAATTACTATCGCTTCTGATATATCGATACCTTGAAAAGTTAGTAATCCAATTAAACTCCCTTCTGCAATTCCAATTCCACCTGGAATAAATGATAATGCGCCAATGACTAATGAACTTGAATATGTAGAAATTATATTCAATATTGAACCAATAGAAAATCCAAATCCCTCTATCACAAAAAATGCAGCACATCCTATAATTATCCAATAAAAAAATGATAAAATTAATAGAAGAAACATTTTTTTACTGTATAATGTTTTACTAAGAATTTCATGAGATGAAGATAACGGTTCTAGATATTTCTTCAAAAATTTAATTTTATTTAGAAAATTTAATGTTTGATTAAAGAATTTTTTAGATGTTAAGATTTTAAATAATAATACTGATATCATCAAGCCTACAATCGCAAGATATCCTATTTCTGGAATAAACCATATTCCAATTAGAGTCACAATCATTGCAGATACTAAATCTAAAAATTTCTCTACAATGAAAAGTGGTGCAGTCTTAGTCCTTGGAATATTAAATTTCTCTTTCAAAATTTGTGATTTGAAAAGTTCACCAATTTTACCTGGAGTAATACCTAATGCTCCTCCTATCAAAAATATTTGAAAATTTAATGAATGTGGTATGTGTATATTCTGATTTTTTAGAAGAATATTCCATCGAGAATAACTGATTATCCAACTGAAAACAACTAAACCTATGATTATTGGCAAAAATTCTAATTTAAAATTAAAAATTTTATCGGAAATTTTGTCTAAATCGGACATAAATAAAAATACTGCATAAATTATAATTGTGATTATTACTACTGAAATTATTTTTTTTAAAACTTTCAATCTATTCACTTAATTAAAAAATTTTTTAATTTGTTTTGTAATAAATCCAATTTGATTTTCTTTTAATGTAATTGATGATGGAAGCCATAATCCTCTATCTGAAATGTCAGATGAAATTGGAAATTTTTTATCATTTGTTAGATATGGTTTTAGTTTATGAATTGAAGGATAAAATATTCTTGTTTCTATATTATTTTTCTTTAAAAATGTGATTAATTTTAATCGTGTATTTTTATTTTTTAAAATTATGTCTGTCATCCAAGGAGTTATTTTTTTCAAATCTGTTCCGACAAATTCTATATCTGAAATATTTTCTAATTCTTCTTGATACCTCTTGAACATTTTCTTTTTAATCTTTATGCGGCTTGAAAGCTTTTTCATTTGACTAATTCCAACCGCAGCCTGAAATTCTGTAAATTTAAAATTCTGACCAATTATATGATGATCAAATGCAGACATCATATTTTTTTTTGCTCCAATTTTTCTTCCAAAATCTTTTAACTCCATACATCGCTCGTATAATTTTTTATTGTTTGTGACAATCATTCCTCCCTGTCCTGTTGTAATTATTTTTGGCGTACTAAATGAAAAAACACCAATATCGCTCAAATTGCCTTGATGTTTTTTTCCATAATAACTTCCAAGTGAATGAGCTGCATCTTCAATCAGTTTGAGATTATTTTTTTGTGCTATTTCTCTTAAAATTTTCATATTTGTTGTACGTCCATTAAAATTTACAGTCATAATCGCCTTAGTTTTTTTTGTAATTTTTCTTTCAAGAATATTTGTATCTAGATTTAGTGTGTCTGGTTCAATATCTATTAAAACAGGTTTTGCATTATTTGCTTGTACTGAATTTGGAGATGCTACAAACGTTAAATCTGGAACAATTACTTCATCACCTTGTTTGATTCCAAGTGCATTCAATCCCAAATACAATCCGGCAGTACCGCTTGTTATGGCACAAGCATATCTACTACCTGTAAATTTTGCAAATATTTTTTCAAATTCTTTTGTTTTTTTTGCCTCTGTAAACCATCCAGAATCTATCACTGACAGTAATTCTTTTTTTTCTGATTCATCCATTGATGGCTGAATTTGATATATTTTTTTCAAATTATGTATTTTTCTGTAAAAAACGATAAATAAACATGACTTAGAATTTCTATATGTCTGCATTAAATTCCATATTGATTACTGGTGGGGCAGGTTATGTTGGAAGTGTTTTAGTAAATAATCTTGTAAAACAAAATTATGATGTAAGAGTAGTAGATTCTTTAGTTTATGGAAATGATGGAATTTCAAAATTAATAGATGATAAAAAGATTAAATTCTTTAATTTAGATATTAGAGAAACAGAAAGTCTTTCTAATACTGTTAAAAACGTTGATTGTGTAATTCATCTTGCAGCCATAGTTGGAGAACCACTTTGTAAAAAAATTCCTGATGCAGCTAAACAAATTAATGAATTTGCAACAAAAAACTTTGTAAATATATGTAAAAAAAATAGTGTTAAGAGATTTATTTTTGCATCAACATGTAGTAATTATGGATCAAGTTCAAATATGGTTGATGAATTATCTCCTGTGAAACCTTTATCCTTGTATTCAGAATGTAAAGTTAATTCAGAAAAATATATTATAAATCAAAATAATAATAAATTTAATACTTGTATTCTTAGATTTGCAACTGCACATGGATTATCTCCTCGTATGAGATTTGATTTACTTGTACAAGAATTTCTCCGTGATGCGTTAATTGATAAAAAAATTTCTATTTTTGGTGAAGATTTTTGGAGGCCATTAATACATGTAAATGATATGGCTAATGCATGTATTTCTGTATTGAATGCACCATCTAATTTAGTTTCAGGCCAAATTTTTAATGTTGGTAGCAGCAAGGAAAATTATACAAAAAAACAATTGGCTGAAATTATTCAAAAGTATGTGTCAGAAGCAGAAATTGAAATAGTTAAATCAAAAACTGATCCTAGAAATTATAAAGTTTCTTTCGAAAAAATTAAAAAAATCCTAAATTTTGAACCAAAAACAACTGTTGAGGATTCTGTTATTGAAATTCTTGCAAAAATAAGAGATGGAACTATGAATCCCCGAGATTCTGAATTTTCAAATATGTCAAAATTGACAGAAAAAATACATTCACTAACAACTTATCAATTTGACGAAAACCTATAAAGTGGCAAAAAGTTTGTTGCCATATGAGAATTTTTGTAACCGGAATGACTGGTTTTCTCGGTCATGAACTTGGTCAAATTTTACTAAAAAAAGGTCACAAACTTGGAACGCTAGCAAGGAATGTAGCAACATCTGATAGACCTATTGCATCAAATACTGAGTCAATGATACGTGGAGAAAAACAAAGTGGGGTTTCATATTTTTATGGTGACCTTACAGATTATCTCAATATCTATGATGTATTGAACACTTTCAAACCTGATGTGATTATACATTTAGCAGCTCAAACATCTGTTGCATATAGTTTCACACACACAACTGAAGTATTCAATGTTAATTTCTTGGGTGCTGTAAATATGGCTGAAGCTGCAAGACGTGCTGTACCTAAATTAAAACGATTTATTTTTTCGGGCTCTGTAGAGGAATATGGTATACAAACAAAATTTCCTTCTAAAGAAACTGCTGAATTACATGCAGCAAGTCCTTATGCTGTTGCTAAAATTGCAACTGAAAAACATTTGAAATATCTTTATGATGCATATGGTTTTCCTTCAATTATATTTAGAAATGCCAATTCTTATGGAAGACGTTATAATCATCAATTTGTAATTGAAAGTATAATTTATCAAATGCTTCAAGGTAAATCTCCAGTCAAATTAGGTGATCCAACTCCTTTTCGTGATTTTGTTTTTGAACCTGATCTATTATCGGCTTATGTTCTTGCAGCAGAAAGTGACAATAAAAAAATTTTAGGTGAATCAATTAACATTGGAACTGGAAAATCACTTTCAATAAAACAATTAGCTGAAAAAATTAGGAAAATTACAGGATATAAAGGAAAAATTCGATGGAATAGTTTTCCAAAACGTGCTCTTGAAATACCAAAATTAGAAGTTGATAATGGCAAAGCAAAAAAACTTTTGAAATGGAAACCAAAGTATAGTTTAGATCAAGGATTAAAAATTACTGCATCCTATTATAAAAAATAATATATCTAAATTTTTTCAAAATTTCTAATAGATGTTCTGATATTTACATCATCCAGATCCTCTATTTCATGACCGAGAATTTGTGGAAAAACTCCCTTCATAATTTTTAGAATACTTGTAAGAATTATTATTCCGAATAAAGAATTAAACATTTTTAAAAACCTCCTAATTATTTTTCCTTTTGGTTTTAAAACTAAAATTTTTACATCTTGTACAATGTTTTTTGAATAATGAATTCTAAAAACTGTTTCAAAATTTAACCATTTATGAATTTTGAATGAATTGATATTATTTGGATCCTGGTATGTTGCCAAATATGAATATCCTCGGCTTTTTGCCTCATTAATCAATTTTTTATATATTATGGGACCTAATCCCATACTTCGAAAATTCTTTTCAACAATTAGACAAGTGATATTAAATAAACCTCCTACTCCTGCAATACCTATAATTTTATTTTCCTTTTCATGAATTACAAACCAATCACAAAACACAATACTTTTCATTTCTTTAGAAAGTTCTAATTTTATTAATTTTTCTTTAAATTTTGAGTTCATTTCTTGAATATACATTGTAATAAAACTGTGAATGTATTATTTTAAAGGTAATCATATAACTCATATTTTTTATAGTCTATTTTTTTTAAAGATGTATGACTACAACTGTTATAATTCCTACTAAAAATGAAATAGATGCAATCAAACAAATTCTTCCTCAAATAAATCAAGATTGGGCAGATGAATGGGTAGTGATTGATGGAAATTCAACTGATGGAACTGTAGAAGAAGCAGAAAAATTAGGATTTAAAGTAATTCGACAAAAAGGAGATGGACTAGGTGCGGCATATAGAGAGGCAGTCAGCAATGCTTCATGCGAAAATATCTTATTTTTTAGTCCAGATGGAAATGCTCTTCCGGAATATATTCCTAAATTAATAAAAAAAGTGAATGAAGGCAATTATGACATTGTACAAATTTCAAGATTTGGAAAAAATGGTAAAAGTGAGGATGATACTGCTATTACAGCTTTTGGAAATAGAATGTTTACTTTTTTAGCAAATTGTTTTTTTGGAGGAAAATTAACTGACACTTTATTTGGTTTTAAAATAATTAAAAAGAAAGT
>ENA-OREN01003109-OREN01003109.1-marine-metagenome-genome-assembly--contig:-NODE-3109-length-15802-cov-4.041653_pt1 | contig 15802 bp, 18 predicted proteins | sample MGYA00248624_ERZ508555 | MGnify/ENA primary metagenome ERZ508555 (study PRJEB26222, sample SAMN06267773) | marine metagenome | isolation source: Saanich Inlet, British Columbia, Canada | place...
TGGATTCTTCTTTGAGCCCAGATGCTACTGAGATTTGCGATTGGATTGATAATGATTGTGATGGCTTAATGGATGATGAAGATCCAAGTAGAAGTATTACTTTTTCAGATGTTTCAAGTTATGGTCAATATTACGGAGATGCAGATGGAGATGGTTATGGTAATACTGGTATTCGTGATCAATTTTGTTCTCATCCAGGTGAGGGATGGGTAGAAAATGAAGAAGATTGTGATGATAGAGATGCAAGTATTTTGGATAGCTGTTAAATAGAATTTAGAAATATTTTTTTCTTTTATTTTCTTAAATATCTAAGCATCGATTTTACTGTTGGAGTATGTTTTTCTACAAGACCATAGAGTGAAGTTGGCATTGCTCTTCCTACCATATATGCAACACTGCTGGGTGCTTCTGTTCCATCTGGTCTGATGCCGTCAACGTATAAACCTGCTGAAACTTCTGCTTCAAGAAGTGAAGTATGTCTTGTATCGTGCATTCCACCTTTGAAGTGTTTTGCTGCTGCTCTTAAATATTCGATAACCATTTTATTTTAGTATTAATTTTTATTTTTTTTTATAAATTGAATTCTGTGATTTCTAATTTGCCTTTTTTACTTTTAATGACATAATTCTCGTGGGCGTTAAAACCAGTTGTTTTTGTGATCACAGTTGGAAGAACAATTCTATCTCCTTTAAATTGTAATCCAGTAATAAGTTCGTTTTTACCTTCTTCTTTATTTTGCATCTCTTTAAGGGTGACTCTGGTGTCTTCAATATGTAAAGATCTTAGAGCATGCTGCGTTTTTTTTGCAAAATATTTTGCAATTTCTAAAGCGATGTTTAAATTAGGGTGAGCAGCACTTACTCCTTGTAAACCTGGAGATATATTTGCTTCAAGTACAAGTGGTCCTTTTGGACTTTCTAAAATATCAACGCCTGCAACGTCTGCTCCAAGTGCTCTAGCGGTTTTAATTGCAAGAGTTGCAACTTCATGGCTGATTTGAGCTGCTTGCCCAGTTCCACCTGCATGAATATTAGCTCTTTTTTCGTCAGTAGTTGCTTTACGAGTCATAGCAGCAATTGCTTTGTCTCCTACTACAATCACTCGAAGGTCTTCTCCGCCTGTTTCAATGTATTCTTGAATGATGAATGGTTGATTAAGTGCTGAAAAAGCGTCAAGAAGTGAAGAAGCTGATGAAATTGAATCTGCAAAGACTACCCCTTTACCTTGGGTTCCTTCAGGAAACTTCATTACAATTGGATAATTAACTTTTTTAAGAAGTACTTTTGCTTCTTCAACAGTTGAAGAAAGATAAGTTTTTGGCATTGGAATATTATGTTGTTGCAGGGCAAGATGAGTTAATAATTTATTATGTACAATTGTAAATGCGCTTGAAGGGAGTGGGAGGTATGGTATTTTTTTCTCTAACATGCTTGTGATGGACCTGAGAAGATTTGCGTAGCGAAATGAACCTTTCACATAAATACAATCGTAGTGTTGCATGGGTTTTCCTTCATAGTAAACTCCAGCATCTTTACCAAGTACAATTTCTATCTTTTTGAGTTGAATCATATCTACTTCATCAAAATATTCTTGCATAGCTTCTACTGTCATCTTTGATGACTTGGATCCAAGTGAAATTACTGCGCCTTTCATGTTATTTTTCTCTGAATTTGTAACTTGTGTTAGTATTTTGATTTAATAATTATTTTAATTTTTGAAGATGTTATTTATTTGATTAATGGATCAACCATGAATGCTCCTTTTTTTAGGATGTTTTGGCCAATTAGTACTGGGAATTTCATGTTTTTTCTGTCAGCTACTGAAAATTCATCTGTGATTTTTAGATTTTTAATTGTGATTGTAGCTTTAATTACTGGACGTCTTGTTTTTCCAGTTTGTTGTTTGACAATCTTTTCTCTAATTACAGGTCCTAATTCTAATTCTTTAGCTAGTTTCTGGTCAATTGAAGAAAGTGTTGCACCTGTATCTATTCTAGCAATTAGTTGTTTTGTAGCTTGATTTTGGTTTTTACTAAGTAAGATAATGTTTTCAGTTAGCCCTACTACTGGTCTTTTTACCATGTTTGCTTTATCTTTAGTTGTTTTATAAGGCTTATGTTGCTAATTTAGAGAATTAATTTTGAAGAAAATTTGTTTTTGAATGTTGTTCATACTATTCATAATGTTTAAAAAAGAGCTTTGTTTATAGTGGCTTATGGAAATAAGTGAAGCTTTTGAAGGAAGTAATTTGACACTAAACTTAGAACTTGATAAAGCAATTTCTAAAATTAAAGCAGAAGGCCATAAAACTGTCTTAGTTCAGCTTCCAGATGGTTTGAAACCAAAGGCTGCTGTTATCCAAGAAGAATTATTGGCTGCGATCCCTGAGCTTTTAATCACTTTTTGGGCAGGAGATTGTTATGGTGCTTGTGATACTCCGAATGTAAATGGATTTGATTTATTTTTAGCTTTTGGACATAGTGTTTGGAAGTATTGATTCTATTGTTTATAGTGGGGAATTGTGTCCCCCCAGGGAATTAAGTATTTATTTAACAATTCTTTTTTTATGAAAGAGATAATAAAAGATATAAGAAAAGTAGCAGTAGTATATGATTGTGATTTGACATTAACTCCAGGTTATATGCAAGAATATTTGTTCTTAGAAAGATTTGATTTTGAAGCATCTGAATTGTTTAAGTATACTCAAAAAATAATTGATGAACATAAAGGGAATGGACTTGATATTAATTCTGACACTGCATATTTGCATGCAATGGTGGTTTTAAGTCAAACTGGTGGACCGCTTGAAGGGCTTGATAGGGAAGTTCTTAATCTAGCTGGAAGAGACATAAAATATTTTCCAGGGATTCCTGATTTTTTTAAGCAAATGAGTGCTTATGTTAATCAAAGAGGTGAAGGTAAAGTTGAATTAGAACAATACGTTGTTAGTACTGGACTTCGAGAGATGCTTCGTGGATCTATTCTTGAAAATGAAATGACAGGTATTGCCGCAGGAGAATTTTTTTATAATAATAAAGGTGGGCTTGTTGGAGTTGCAAAAGCAGTAACTCATGCTGAAAAAACTGCAGAGATAATTAAAATTAGTAAAGGAGCTTATGTACGAGAAGGTGTTAATGCAGATACAGTTATGCAAAGAAATCAGTTGCATGTTCCAATAGAAGATATGATCTACATTGGTGATGGACCAAGTGATGTTCCAGCGATGTCAGTTGTATCTGGAGCTGGAGGAAGTACGATCGCTGTTTATGGCACTAAGGCAGAACAAATGCGTTTGAATGCACAATTTTTGCTTGATAATGGTTATGCCCAAGATGCATTTGAGGCAGACTATAGAAGAGGAAGTAAATTGCATAATTCTGTTTTGGCAAATTTGGAAAAAATGGTGAAGTCTGCTTTGTCAAAAGAAGTGCAACCTTGGATTTTAGAAGCAAATAGTGGACCTAAACATTTGTTTTAATTAAAAGAAAATTGTTAGAAAAATAAAAAGTTTGTAATTTAAAATAAAAATTATTAAAGAAATTAAACATTAACCATTTCAATTTCGATGTTAAGTCCTTCAGGGATCAAAATTCTCATGATCAATCTTAAAGTTCTTTCATCAGCTTGAACATCGATTAGACGTTTATGGATATTCATTTGGTAACGTTCCCAAGAAGCTTTTCCTTCCCCATCTGGAGATTTACGGGTTGTTACTTTAAGTTTTTTAGTAGGGAGTGGAATTGGCCCACGCATGTCTACACCAGTTTTCTCGACGATACCTTTGATACTTTCGGAAACTTGATTGATTTTTGCGATCTCGGTGGATGCTAATTTGATTCTTGCTCTTTGCGCCATTTTATATCTCGCTATGTTTTTGGCCCCTATTTAAATCTTTTTGTTCCAAATAAGTGGCTTTGTTTTTTTACTGATGTAAAGTTTGAAATTTAATTAATAAAAAATAAAAAAGTTATAGGAAAAGATCCTATAATTGTTTTTTAGTCATGTCAATACACATACCAGCAGCTACGGTAACACCGGAGTCACGAATTGCGAATCTGGACATCTGTGGGATTTCTCCTTGTTTTTCAATAACAAGAGGCTGAAGTGGTCGTAGTTTTACGATTGCAGCGTCTCCGTTACGAAGGATGTCTTTGTTCTCAGTTACTTCTTGACCAGTAGCTGGGTTTAACTTCTTAACAATCTCAACAAATTGACATGCTACTTGTGCTGTGTGAATGTGGAATACTGGTGTGTATCCAACAGTTACAACAGTTGGGTGGTTCATGATAACAATTTGAGCGGTGAATTCTGTAGCAATACTTGGTGGTGCTTCAGCTGGACCTAGAACGTCTCCACGTGCAAGATCTTTTTTACCAACACCTTTTGCGTTGAAACCAACATTGTCTCCAGGACCTGCTTGTTGAACCATTTCATGGTGCATCTCGATTGTTTTAATTTCAGCAGTTACTCCTTTACCTTCACGGCCAGGAACGATCATTACTTTTTGACCAACTTTTAGAAGGCCTGTTTCAACACGACCAACTGGAACTACACCAATACCGGTGATGTTGTATACGTCTTGTACTGGTAATCTTAAAGGAAGATCTGTAGGTTTTCCAGGTACTTCGAATTTGTTAATAGCATCTAGAAGAGAGTCTCCTTTCCACCATCCTAAGTTTTCATCAGCTTTAGTGATGTTAGCTCCAGGAAGTGATGCGATAGGAACGAATCTGATTTGGTCAACTTTCCAACCTGCAGTTCGAGCTTCAGCTTTAACTTCTTCAACTACTTTGTTGAATCTGTCTTCGCTCCAGTCTACTCCAGAAATATCCATTTTGTTAACTGCAACAACTAATTGTCCTACTCCAAAAATTTTGGATAGTTTTAGGTGCTCTTTTGTTTGTGAGTTAACTCCATCGTTTGCTGCAACTACAAGAACAGCACAGTCTGCTTGAGAAGCTCCTGTGATCATGTTTTTGATAAAGTCTCTGTGACCTGGTGCATCAATAATGGTAAAGTAGTATTTGTCAGTATGGAATTTTTTGTGAGCTAAGTCAATTGTTACTCCACGTTCTTGCTCTTCTTTAAGTCCGTCCATTACGAAAGCAAACTCGAAACCGCTTTTTCCAAGCATCTGAGCTTTTTCTTTAAGCTTACGCATTGCCTGCTCTGGTACATTTCCTGTATCAAAGAGAAGACGTCCAACAGTTGTGGATTTCCCATGGTCTACGTGACCAATAAAAACTAAGTTAATATGTGCTTTTTCTTTTGCCATTTTTTATAATCCTCCATGCTCACCATATATAAGAGTATGATGCTGATGTTTTGATATTGTTTTATATGCGTTTGGACAGCAAGTGCTTTATAAAGTTTTCGTAGAAATAGTAAGGGGATTTCTAGTCATTTCATCTTGAATTTGATCTTGTTGTTGCAGCAAAATATTTCTTACTGAATTCTTGGAATAGATCTATTCTTGCTTTGATCTGTTCTTTAGTTTGACTTAATCCAGCCCAAAGGATATATGGGCTCCCTATATTTAATCCATATAATGTAAATGGTTCATCGTTTGCAAGATCGCTACGTGAACCTATGAATGACCCTGTAACGTTCCAAGTTCTTCGTTTTTCTGGTTCACTTTTTGATGTTTGTAGAAGTTTTTGATCAAGGTCTTTGACTAAATGAGCATGTTTATACACAGTAGTGGGGCTGAAGTCTTGTAGTCTAGTTTCAAAAAAGAACCTGTAACTGAATAATTCTGCTTGGCTGCCTTGGGATGACCAAAACCCAAATGTCCCTTCGCCTAAATCTCCAAAGAGATGTAGTCCACCATATGGCCCAGTAGTTATTTGAGATGGGAATCTATTGAATTCTGATAATGATCGAACATGTTTTGCAATATTTAATGTTTGGTCTACATAGGGATGCCCATCACTTGCTCGAAGCATTTCTAGAAGACTTATTGAGCGACTCATAAACTAATATTGAGAGGATTAGTTTTTAATTATGTAGGTAGTTGTGAAAATATGATTGGATTACTTGTTAGAAAAGATAGAAAAATAAAAAAATAATAGTTTTGTGTTTGTACTTATTCTTCCATGAAGTCTTCTGCTGTGAAAGGTGGTTCGTCATCAGCTTTAAGGGCTCCTTTAGCTCGAAGAAATTCTCTTGCGATAAGATATAATACAATTCCAACTGATTTTTTCCCTTTATTGTTTGCAGGAATAACCAAGTCAACATTGTTTGCTTCATTATTGGTATCACAAAGAGCAACTACAGGTGTTCCAGCTTTTCCAGCGTCAACAACTGCGTTTTTGTCCGGCCAAGGGTCACAAACAAACAGAACTTTTGGTTCAATAAAAGTATCGAGATTTGTGTTTGTTAGAATCCCAGGAGGATATCTTCCAGTGATTACATTGATTCCAGTATACTTTTTAAGTCTTCTAAGGCCTTTCCAACCGTTTTCACGACGACAAGTAAAAAGGATATCTTTTGCATCATAGTTTGCTAGAAATTTAACTGCAAGGCGTAATCTTTCATCAATTTTTTGCAAATTAAGTACGCTTAATCCATCTGGCCTGGTTTTGTAGATGAATTCTTTCATATATTTAGTTTTAAATTTTGTTCCAATATGAACTCCGGTTTTTAGATATTCAGCGGAGTCAATTAGTAAATTTTGTTCTTCACTCATATTATTCACTTCCTGTATTATTTTTTAGCTATTTTTACTGAGGAAATGCAACAAATAGAATTTCTACTTGTCTGCAGTTTTTTTTGCCTCATGCAGCGGTGTTAATTGACATTTGAATATTCAATTAGCGTTGGCTATGATTGTTTTGTAGAGAGTTTGTTTTATAAATCTATGTGCTCAATATCAGGGTCTTCAGGCAGATCATTTCTTTGATTTTGTAAGTTATTTTGATCCTCCTGAGTTTTTAATTGCCTATAGCTAGGTGGCAAATTTCTTTTTCTGGGATCAATTGCATGAAAATCACTTTTGATTGAAAGTTCATCTTGAGATTTATTTTTAACTTTGATATTTAGTGTGTGTGTTATATCTTGCTGATTTGAAATTATTTTTGAATCTTTTTTTACCCTGTTTTCAACTGAAAAAAGTGTTTGTTTACTTACTTCTAGATTTTTTTTGGATTTTGCTTTGTAATTAAGGTAAATAATAAGACCTATAATTGTACTAATAAAAATCATCATAATAGCAATTGCTCCAATGGAAAATGATTTATTCTCTTTTGATGCTAAAGCAAAGCCAGTTGATTTGAAAAGATCAGTAATGTAATTTGAAGCTTTTGCAAAAAAGCTTTGTTCTAAGTAAACGCATTCTCTAATCTCTTCAGGTGGGTACTCTGATCCACAAGAATTTTCATCATTACATTCTCTTTTTTGTAAAGCTTCTTTTGGACAACTTTCTGGTCCCCAATTATTACAAATCCAATTAGGTGTACAAGTTTTTTGTGAATAAATAGGGATAGGAGTATCACTTTGCGCAATTGCAAAATAACTAAACCCAGGTGTCTGCGCGATATATGAGATAATAGTGCTTGTTTCTTCTAAAAGGAAAGTGTCAAGTTTTGTCCATTCACTATCTACGAAACGATACATTGAGATGTATTCTTTTTCAAGGTTATTATCTTCTAACCAAGAGACTTCAACTTCAAAAGTCATTTCAGCTAATTCTATTTTATCTTGAAGTGGTTCATTTGTAGTAATTCTTAATTTTTGGTAAATTTTATCTTTTACTTTACTTACTGAAATTGGAAATGATTCAACTTTTCCAATTCTTAAATGTGGATTAAATACTTCTTTTATTACATCAAAATCAAATCTTTTTACTGCAACATTTTCACTATCAATAATAGTATTTGCTGTCCAGTCAACTGGAATTGAATCCCAAGTTGATGTTTGTTCATCACTAGTAGATTCTTTTGAAGTTTCTTCTTTTGAATTAGAATCACTGCTTAAATGAGAACTGCTTTTTCCGCCACCTTCAGGAGTTGTTGATGCGCAAGCACCACAATCAGCTGAACAAACAGAACAAGTTTCACTAGATTCACAAATTAAGTTACCACAAATATCAGCGGTATTAGTTATCTCTAAAGAAACATTGTTTGAAGCAGTTTCATTTACTGAGTCGTTTGCATAGAATGTGACTGATGTGTTTCCATAAAAATCAGTGGTTGGTGAAAAAAGAACAGTGCCATTACTAGTGAAATTTATAGTGATATTTCTTACAGTGTCAGCTCTGAACGAAAGTGTGTTATTGTCTGCGTCTGTAAAATATTTTGATATGTTGAAACTTGCAAGACTGGTGTCTTCTTCCCAACTTTGATTTGGAATAGTGCCATTATTTACTGGAGCATTGTTTAAGATAGTGAATTGGAAGTTAGTACTTCCTGGATTAGGCGTACAACTTTGAGAATCATTTGCAAAAATAGTAATGTTGTATGTTCCAACAAGTGCGATATTAGAAGAGATATTCATAGTACTAGTTGTGTTATTTATATGAATGAAGGTTATGAAACTAGTGTTACTTTTGAAAGTTAAGTTTTGATTATCTGTGTCTGATGCTGAAATATTTAATAAGAAATTTTCAGTGTGGTTTGTTTGATTTGTTGCAATAGAATCTAGAGTAGGGATATGATTTATGCAAAGGCTTGCAGTTCCAGTTGCACTACCAGTTATCTCAATAGCAATGCCAAATTGGACTATGTTCCAAACTAAAAGGATAGCAACTATTATGAACAGAATATGGTTCTGTTTTGAAATAGAGAATCTTGGTTTTGAGTCAAACTCTGTTCTCGTGACTTTGCTGCGCAAAGCTTTTTTTTGTGCCATTTCATTGCTAAAGTTGTGTCTTATATAAGATGAAAAATTACAATTCATTAATTGTTATTAAACAGGTCTCTTTTTACATTTAATGTGACAATGCCATTTAATTCTTTATACTCATTTGTTGGTAAAATTTGCACTTTAAGAGGTATTTTGATTATCTCTTGAGGTTCAACAATGATGTCTTGTTTTGGAGCTGTAAGGTAAGGTGCTATGTCTCCGGTTGCTTTTACTTTTATCATCACAGTGAAATTGTTAGTATTCATGTAAATAACAGCTCTTTCTGAAACTCCGCCCATTTGAGCTATTACTGACCCAAAGTATATTTTGTCAATGTCATTATTGAATCCAAGGTGGTCAGAGACGTTTAAATGTGCATCAAAATAAATTGTTTCTACAACAACAACAGAATTATATGCGATTATTGTTAGGAAGATACATGCAACAATTGTAGTTAATAACGTGAGGATAGTGTTTTTGGTATTCATTGTTAAAAATCCTCGTTATCTTCGTAATTTTTTGAAGTTTTTTTATTTTTTTGATTGTATACTGCTGCAACCGCTAGTAAAATTACTACTAAAATTGAAATAATTGCGATGCTTTTTAGACCGAGATTTCTTCCTTGCGTTTTTGAAACTTCTTTGATTATTTCTGGCTCTGAAATTGTGATAGTTACTTCTTCGACAAATGTTCTTTCGCCATTAAGGTATCCAGTAGTGAGTGCTGAATATTTGCCAAGTGGAAGGCTTGCTGTGTCTAAAAATATGTCTGCGCTTGCTGTGCCCCATTCATTGATTGTAATTACTGATGAAGTTGAAATAATATTTTCAATCTCTAGTTCTACATATGCTTGAACTGATTCAAACCACTGTGATTCAAGTGGGATGGTGATTTTTTGAATTCCAATATTATCAATTGCAAACGATGTTTCTGTAAGGATAAGTTGAGATTTCCCTATGCGAACAGTTTTTTCTGAACTTAGTTCTTCTCCATTTTCTGTAGTTTCAACAAGCATTGTGTAAACTCCAGCTTCAAAATCTGTTGTGTCAAATTCAAAAATTAATTCTTGTGCTGCTCTTGAAACAATAGTTTCTGTGCTTTGTGTTGAACTAGTAATTGTTTCTTCCTCTGGTGAAATTAAGGTTACTTCAAGATCTAATTCACTTGTGTCTTGTTTTCCGTAATTTGTGATTGTAACTACGCTTTTTGCGATGTCACCACTCCATGAGTTTAATTGATGTATGATTGAGTATGAGTTGTCATAAAGTACGTAAACTCTGATGTGGGCACAAGAAGCAGTTGAAACTGAGAATGACCCATCAGATTCTACTGGGACTTCAGATACACAAATTTGTCCATTGTAAGTTCCAGCTTCAGGGTTTTCTCCCAAATCAATTTCAGCAGTAAAAGAATCACTAGTAGAAGTGAATATTTTTTCTGAAAGAGTAACATATGGAGCAAGATTACCATTAACATTAACTGAAGCTGTAGGGGTTGTTGATGCCCTAAATGCATAGTCAAAAGAAATTGGCTCTACGTATGCATCTTCATAAGTTAAAGTTGATCCCATTATGCCAATTGCATTTACAGAAGGAACTAATGATAGTGCTAAAATAATGAATATGATTAATGAAGATAAAGTTAAATTTTTCATTTTATATGCCTATTTTTTTCTATATTATGATTAAAATTGATTATTTAGAAAAATAAAAAAAATAAAAAAATAGTTTTTTTGTTTCTTTTAACACCCTTGGGTTAGGGATGAACTTGTGAATACAAAGTCAACTGAGTGTGTAATACCTGCAGCTGTTGAAGGTACCCCAATATCTAGAAATAATCCCAAGGTGTCTTGGTGGTCTTCCCATTGTAAACAAGTACAAATGTCGTAGTGTTCTTCTAAACTTTCGAACGCAGTATTTTGTCCAACAGCGCCTGATGAACAAGCATTAAGTTCTAAATTGTCACTTGTAAATTCAAACATTGTTGCGTTAGTTTGATTTGATGTTCCAACAGGACAGTTAGGGTCACAAATAATTGCGTCTCCCCTACTTCCGTTAATTTTTGATGCGTTCACTGTTACATTAATATCTCTGTTACCATCATTTTGAATTGAAATATTATCACTAATGTTTGCCCAAGACCCATTGTGCGTTCCTCTAAAAGAAGAACTTGATAATACTGCCCAATCTGAACCAACATCAACTGAACCAGATCCGAAATCAACTGTTGAATTTGGTATTGAAATTGTAATATCTTCGGCAACTGTTGTGTAACTTGTTCCTGTTCCTGTTGCTGCTCCAGTTACTCCTGAGTTTAATCCATTTAAGTGGTCTACTGCAATCATAGTTCCACCAATTCCTACTACTAATGCCACTAAAAGCATTCCTGTTAATAATTTATGTTCTTCCATTTTACACCTCTGATTTTACTTTTTATTTTGTTATTATTTTTTATTCTATTGTTACTGATGCTGTAGCAGCAGCTTCGCTTACGCCAACTGTTTCAATTGCTACCTCTTCGTTACCTTCGATTGTGATTGTTGCGTGAGCTGTAGCTTCTTCAACGTCACCCTCTGGGGCAGACACTGACATTGCAGCGTCTACAATAAAATATGTACTGATGATTGTTACAACAGCAACTGCTATAATTAATGCGAAAATTGCTCTATTAGAAACTTGTTTTTTTGATTTCACTTCCATTCACCTCTTTACTAAGCGTCCACCTCTAAATAGACACTTGTGATTTAGGAGGCAATTTCCCTTTAAATACTTTTGTGTTTTTCACGTTGTTAATTGTGTTCTAGGAGCTATTTTTTCACTTTTCTTCTTCTATTCCTTTCTTTTTTATCGTGAAAATAAATGAACTATTTGGACTTAAAAAACGGTGTTTGTGAAGAATTAGTTTATGGGCTGATTCTTCTTTTTGGTTTGTTTGTTTTTTTAATTCAATTAAACATTTGCTGCTGTATTTTAACAAATCTCCACCAACCATTTTGACTTCATTGCGGTTATTAAAATCAGAATATACTTGGTTTGTCATAATCACTGGGATGTTTTGTTTTCTTGCAACTTCTACGAGCGTCCCAATTTGTCGAGCTAATGCAGAATTTGTTTCGAAAATAGCTTGTGGTTTACCTAACTCTAAGCGATATAACATAGCAATGGAATCAACAATTACTGCAATAATATTTTCTGTTTTGATTATAGTTTTAATTTTTTCAAAAGCCAAGATCTGATCTTCAAAAGTTAATGGTTGCAAAAAAAGAATATTTTCTAAAACTTCTTTATAATTTTCACCAGTAAGTTGTTTAATTCTTTGCGCAGCAATCCCACCTTCTGTATCAATAATTAGGACTTTCTGGTTTGTTTTTGCAATATTTGCTGCAGCTAAAAGGCAAAGATTTGTTTTGCCTGAACCAGAGGGGCCAAAAATAGTAGTTACTACTCCTTTTTCATAGCCACCTCCTAAAAAGATGTTTAATTCATTTGAGCCAGTAGAAACTATATTTTGTATTTTTTCTATTTCTGATATCTTATTTATCTCTTGTTTTTGGAAATTTAAATTGTCCATTATAAGTTTTCATTTTTGTTCGCTCTAAAAAGGTTTTTGTTGCTAAAGAATAGAATTGGAGATTTTGGTTATTGCAAATCGAGTGATGATATCTATGTAAGGATATTTATGTGGGAATATCTATATATATTAGCAACTTTTTTCTTACTATAGACTAAAATGGCAGATTATCAAACAATTATATTACTTGGAATTTATTTTGTATCTTTGTACTTTAGCCTATTTTTATTCTTAACATATTTGGAAGTTTATTTTAGAGCTAAAAAAGAGGATGCTGAAAATAATTTTTCTTTTGAAAGCTTTGTAGATTTCCCAATTGTTTCTATACTTGTTCCTGCTTATAATGAACAAGATGTTGTTAAAAAAACATTGCAGTCTATTTTTGACTTGGATTATCCTCATGAAAAATTAGATGTTATTATAATTGATGATGGGTCAACTGATGGGACTTTAGAAGTTGCTAATAAATTTATTTCAAAAAACAATTCTAAGGGTTTTATGAAAGTAATTTCACATAAAAATATGGGGAAGGCAGCTTCGTTAAATAAAGCATTAGAATTAGTTCGTGGGGAATTTTTTGCTTGTCTTGACGCAGACTCTTTTGTGGAAAAAAAATCTCTTAAAGATATGTTGTCTTTGTATTATCAAGAGAATGACCCTAATTTAGTGATTATTACTCCAGCGATGAAAGTTGATAGTCCAAAAACATTTTTGCAACGAATTCAATGGATGGAATATCTAGTTATGATTTTACTATCTAGAATTAGTAGCTTTTTAGATTGTTTGTATGTTGCTCCAGGTCCATTCTCACTTTATAGGACAGGTGTTATTAAAGAATTAGGTGGGTTTGATTTGGAAACTGTAGCTGAAGACCAAGAAATTGCTTATCGAGTACAAAAACAAAACTATAGGATTAAACATTGTCCTACTGGATATGTCCACACAACAGCTCCACCAAATTTCTATCCGTTTTATCGACAACGTCGCAGGTGGTACATTGGAAGTATGCAATGTGCATATAAGTATAGGGGAATAATTGGTAATTTGTCTTATGGTGATTTTGGTCTTATTCAGATGTGTATGAATGTTTTTGGTTTTTTATTTGGAGGAGCAGCTGTTTTTCTATCAATTAAATATTTATTTTTACCATTTTTTGAATGGCTTTCTGGAGCTTTTGCAATAGGGTTTGATTTTATACCATTTTTGTTGTCTCTTGATTTTTCTTTTCGTGGATTATTTGTGAACTTAGAATTATTATTACCGTTTTTAGTACTTCTTAGTTTGACTTTGTTTTTCTTTCTTATGGCACACAAAAATTCAAATGAGAAATTGTTTAAGTTTGGATATTTGGAAGTAATTCCTTACTTATTTGTTTATTTTATTTTAGTAGGTGGGATTTTACTTGTATCTGCACTAGAATTTGGTGTTAAACAAGATTCATGGCGATTTTGGCATAGACAAACAGCTGAATCATCTGAAAATATGGGTAATAGATCGAAAAAGTTTAAATGGTAGTATTTTTCTTGAATTGAGATGTCAGTTGACAAAAGCAAAGAAAGTAGAGATAAGACTAGTTTTTCAAAGCCAGCTGTTTCTTCAAAAGCTATGCCAAGAGGTAGTACTTTACGCAAGGTGAGTGTACAAACATATATTGTGGCAGGAATATTGACATTACTTATTTTTTCACTTGGTATCTCTTTGGGTTCACTATTTCAACAAGAAAGGTATGATTTTGCACAAGAAGTTAATGATATCCAAGATGTTGAATATCTTAGTTTACAACTTCAGTATTTACTATTAGGGTCTTCTCAAACACAAGAGAGTTGCGCTGTACTTAGTACTACATTACAAAAGACAGTGGCGGATTTGAGTGAGTCACTTGCACAGATACTTGAATTTGAAGATAACTATCAAGGATTTGCACAAGAAGATTTCACATTAATTTCAAGAAGATATGCTCTTGATAATATCAGGTATTTTTTACTTGCAGAAAAAGCGCTTGAAAGTTGTGAACTTGAAGTTGTTCCAATTTTGTATTTTCATTCTAAAGAGTGCAGAGATTGTGCCAACCAAGGAACAGTTCTGACCTATTACAAAAAGCTCCTAGGTGACCAATTACTTGTTTTTCCAATTGATGCTGATTTAGTTCAGGAAGAACCGATGGTTGATATCTTATTATCGCTTTATGGTGTTGAAGAATATCCTAGTATTGTGATCGGCGGGGTAGATTATCCAGGCTATATTTCAAAAGAAGATTTGGGAAAGAAAATTTGCTTAATTCAACATTTTGATAAATTGTGTGTCTAGTGCAGTTATGTATTTTTGTTTTTGAAATTATTTTTTGATAATTGATAATTTTCTTATTTAGATTACTTATTTTTAGGAACATAAACTATATATACTTTGACACATTACTGTTATTTTAGCATTAATTGCTAGAGGGGACAATAAATATGATAATTGAAAATTTTTTGGCTAAAAATCACGAGGTAATTCTATGGCTTCAGTAAATACGGAAGTTTGGAAAGTTTTAGCAGAAGACTTGAGTGTACAAAAAGATATGCGCCGTGAATTAATTAATGTCCGGGCACTTGCAAGATATTTGATTCAGAAGAAAGGAATTACTGGTAGTATTGATGCTGTAATTTCTGCAATTAGACGTTTTGAAGCTGAAAGTGATTTAGCAAAACAAGCACAAGAAGTAGAAGTAGTTTTTGAAAATGCTATAATTACTACAAAAAGTAATATTGCTTCTATGACTCTTAGTGATAGGCAATTCAAAATAATTGCGACTGATTTTTTAGGTGATAAAAAACTAAAAGAAAATTTTAGATTGCTTAAAAGCAAAGAAAATATTCGGATTTTTTTGAATCAAAAAGATTTTGAAGAAAAGAAAAAATTGTTTGCTGGAAAAGATTTGCGTTATGTAGATTTGGATTTAGCAGAGATGCGAATAGAGTTTCCAAAAGATGCTCATGAAGCAGTTGGTATCTTGTCAAGAATTGGTCTTGAGATGGCACTATCTAATGTGTGTGTTTATGGATTTATCGAAGCTATGCCTGAGATCTTATTATATGTTAAGATGAAAGATTTGGCAACTGCGCATGATGTGCTACTAGGTCTTATTGGTTAGAATCTTACTTTATTTTTTTATTATAATTTTTCTATTGATTAATTCTCTTAGGAGTACTTCCAAAGTCCAGGAGTTTCACCTGGTATATTTCCAAAATTTCCAACATCATGGTCAATCCCTCTTTTGGGTGTATCTGGGGTAGCGTTACCTCCATCATAGCCAGGTGGTGGTGGTCTTTGGTCAACGACTTGGTCGATATGTAAAGGCATTCTTTCTTTTTGAGCAGATGGAGTTTGATAAATTCTGCTGGGGATAATTG
>ENA-OREN01003110-OREN01003110.1-marine-metagenome-genome-assembly--contig:-NODE-3110-length-15799-cov-3.931688_pt1 | contig 15799 bp, 17 predicted proteins | sample MGYA00248624_ERZ508555 | MGnify/ENA primary metagenome ERZ508555 (study PRJEB26222, sample SAMN06267773) | marine metagenome | isolation source: Saanich Inlet, British Columbia, Canada | place...
GTGCTAGATTCATTTTCTCAATAATTTCTTCATCGTCAACTTCCCCATAGATACAATGGAATCCGCTCGCTGCTGTCATTTTAATAATTTCAGGATTGTAATCAACAACTAATATTTTCTCTTTGGATTTTTTAGTGCGTCCAAGTTTTCTTAGAACACTATAACCAATACGATTATGTCCGCACAAAACAACATTTGGTTTAACATCTTTTGGAACAAACTCTAATCCTTCTGTGTTGAACTTGTCAAGGAAACTAAGTGGTTTTTCTAAAAGAGTGTAAATGCCTTGCAGATATTTGATGTAATATGATGTAAAAATTAATGATATTAGTGAAACCATTACAACTGCTGAAAATGTATCAGTTGAGATGTGGCCAAACTGCAGCCCTAACGCTCCAATGATTAGAGCGAATTCCCCTACTTGAGTTAGGTAAAGACCTGAATAAAGTGAAGGTTTTTTTGTGTATCTGAAAAGTGAAGCGATACCAACAATTAGAAGTGGTTTGAACAAAACTATGAAAAGTGTGAAAATAATAATCATAAGGTAATGCGTTTTGATAACTCCCAAGTTCAGTGTCATTCCAAGTGAGACGAAAAAAAGTAGTGAGAAGAAATCCCTTAAGGATTTTACTTTCCCAATAATTTCTAATTGATATCTTAAATTACCAAGTGCTAGGCCAGCTACAAAAGCGCCAATAGCTATTGAAAAGCCAAGAAACTGAAATGCTAATGAGAATAGAAAACAAACAGCAAGGCTTGTAATTAAGAGTAATTCATGCCTACGCGCTGCGAACTCGAAAACTTTTGGGAAAAGGTATTTACTTGCAAGATATGCTGCTATGAAGAGTGCTGCGAATTTTAGAAATGCAATTCCTAAAACTGCAATATTAAATTCTTGAATGCTACCTAAAATTGAAAGTGCAAAAATTGCAAAGATATCTTCCATTAGTAAAATCCCTACAATGATTCTTCCATGCAAGGTGGAAAGTTCTTTTCTATCTGAAAGGAACTTCATCACAATCATTGTTGAAGAAAAGGCAAACATAAGTCCAATATACATTGCTTCAAGTGGAAGAAAATTTAGCAAAATTGCTATTAGAAAAGAGGTTGTGAATAGAAAAACTATTTGGATAGGTGCTCCAAAACTAGAAAGAAAAGCAACTTGCTTTAATTTTTTTAGATCCATTTCTAAACCTACTAGAAAAAGTAAAAATGCAATTCCAATAATAGACATTGATTCAATTACACTAGTGTCAGTAATAATTTTGAAAACTGGAGTTATAAGTACACCAACAGCTATGTAAGCTAGAAGTTGAGGCTGTTTTAGAAGGCGAAATAGAAGTGCGAAAAGTGCTGCAACAATTACAACAAGACCTAAATGAATGAAAAGATCACCACCAGCACTAACCATCAGAAACTACCACCATAGTTTTTGAGTTTGTAAATAGAACTATTTCCAACCATCGTATTGAATAGTTAGTTTTTCGTATATAAATGTAGCGTGGAATAGTGTATAAATTAGAGGATAAAAATTAAGAAAAAAATAAAAATTGTTTTTTTATGAATAAAGTTTGTATTCTTTAGTGAGCTTGTCAACTGCTTTTTTCTTTCCAAAAATTAGTATTCCTAAAAAGTCAACATCTTTTAGAGCTTTTTCTTTAGTGATTGCAATAACTTTTTTGTCATCAGTAGTTTCTTGCATTTCACTAGTGAACTCAGCAACATCAAGTTCTAACTCTTTTGCTTTTTGAGATAGTTTAACTAATTCCTCGTTTGACTTAGCTTGCTTAATCATAATTGCATGCTGAATATTGAGGTTGATTTTTTGCTTATCACTGGTTTCAATTTTGTCTTGCAAAAATAGTTCTCTTCCTTTACGTGCTGCAAAAGCTGCATTTAAGTGAGCAACAGTATTCATCTCTTTCCAAGTTTCAAGTTTAAGACCTTTGTTAATTAGAGCAACCGCAATTTTGGTTTCTTTAGCTTTACCTGCTGCTTGTAACCCAATAGGTTTCATGGTTGGGAAATAAATAACGTCACGAATACTTGAAACACCACACAAAATAACTGCCATACGATCAATTCCAAAACCAAGGCCACCTGCTGGAGGCATTCCATACTCAATTGAATTTACAAAGTCTTCATCCATTGGGTGGGCTTCGTCGTCAATCCCACCTGAAAGTTGAGATTGCTGATCTTCTAAAAGCTGACGTTGTTTAATTGGATCGTTTAGTTCGCTGTATGCATTACAAATTTCCATCCCTAAACAAAAAGATTCGAAACGTTCTACAAGTCTTTTGTCTTCGCGGTGCTCTTTACACAAAGGAGTTGTTTCTTTAGGATGATCGATAATGTGAATTGGTTGAATCAAATGTTCTTCACAAAGTTCTTCAAAAAGAACTTGTACGCCATATCCCCAAGTAAAATCAGCAACATCTCGTTCAAGTTCTAATCCTTTGTCTTTGATTAAATTGAGCATGTGTTCTTCACTCATTTTACTAACATCAACTTTTGCGTAAGTTTTGATTGCGTCAAGCATTGTAAGACGTTTCCATGGCGCTTTGAAATTAAGTGTAACTTCTTCACCTTTGTACTCACGTTTGATTTTGGTGGTCCCGTGCATTGCAAGGCAAGCTTTCTCGTAGACTTGCTCCATATAATGCATCATTTGATTATAGTCAACATAACTTTCGTAAATCTCAAGCATGGTGAACTCTGGGTTATGAGTTGTATCTACATCTTCATTTCTAAAATTTTTACAGATAGTGAAAACTTTTTCGTGTCCACCTACAAGAAGACGTTTTAGTGGAAGTTCTGGAGAGATAGATAGAAACATTTGCATATCCCAAGCGTTAATATGAGTTGCAAAAGGTTTTGCTGATGCCCCTCCATATTGAGTTTGAAGCGCAGGCATTTCTACTTCCATAAAATCTAATTCATCAAAATATTTACGAATAGTTTTAATCATTAATGAACGCTGTTTGAAAATTTCTTTACTCTCTGGGTTCATGATCAGATCCAGGTAGCGTCTTCTGTATTTTAGTTCAATATCTTGAAGGCCGTGAAACTTTTCAGGTAATTGTAGCAAGGACTTGCAAAGAAAAGTCGCGTTAGTTGCATGAACTGTAACTTCACCCATTTTGGTTTTGAAGATAGTACCTTCAACTCCAATAATATCTCCAAGATCTGTTTTTTTAGCAAATAGTTTGTAGTTGTCACCTAAGTTATCTTTAGTGATATAAACTTGAAACTTTCCTGATTCGTCTTGAATTGTTAGAAAGGAAGCTTTTCCCATAACACGCTTTAGCATGATTCGCCCAGCTAGAGATACTTTGGTTTTATCTTTATCACCAGGTTTTAAATCTTGAAATTTTTGTTTGAAATCTTTTGCGCAAGTTGTGCGTTTGTAAGTGTAAGGGTAAGGATTTACTCCTAATTCACGGATTTCGCCGAGTTTTCGTAATTTGTCTTGGTCCAATACTAGCTTTTTTGCCATAATGAGTGGTTTTTGACTTTTCTTATTTAAAAGTGCTGCTCAGATAATTAAGGTTGATGGGCCTATTAGAGTAAAATGTGTCAGAGCCTTTTAGTAAATTGGTGTTTACTTATTTTGTATGAGTCTTGTTTCTTTAATTTTAATGGCATCTTTAGGCGTTGGTACTGCTAATGCGAATGATTTGGATAAAACTGTAGTTAAATATGAAGCTCCAAAAGAAGGATTTAGACATTTGCTAATAGATCATGATTTGGAACAAGATGGCCAGGTTGAAGGAACTAGTGCTGATGCACCTAGATATGCCCCCACGCACCTTTACTGTCCACTTGATTCAAGTTCTGTCTCTTTTAATTATGGCTTAGTTGTTAATGGAAAAATGAAAGGTGGTGAGTTTGAACCAAGTGATTCATTTTTAGTTGTTAAAGGACCTTGGGAAAAAGTTCGATCCTTCAAAGATACTGATCATGATGGAAAATTAGATATTGTTTGTAGTGGAAAATATTGGAACCCAGATTCATGTAGTGGTGAGACGACTAATGCTGAGCAAAGGATGTATCGAGTAGCAAGTAATCTTGATGCTTTGAGATGTTATGATATTGTGAATAGAGCTATGTGAGATTAAAGAGATAAAATAATGAGAAGGATGTTGTTTGCGATGCTGGTTGGTTTAGCTAGTGGTGGTGCTAGTGCTGCACCAGAGATTGAATATGTTGGTGCTTCAAATACTAGTAGTTCTGATAACTCACGAGTAGCTTCAATGAATGATGTTAGTTCTGTATACAAAATAGGACTTTCTGGTTCTAAATCTACTGTTTCTTCTGGGATGCTCTCGCACAGGAGAAGTTTTGTTTTAAGAGGAGATGAGGGTAGTTATAGTGGTTCTGTTACAAGTACACTTGGATTTGGATATGATAACCCATCAAGCTTGGAATTTCAATTGAGAGGAAGTGGTTGGAATTGTAGTTTATCGGACAGACATGTTGATGGAAGTATTGATTATGACAACTGTTCTGGAGATGTCCCAAGTGATATAAATAGTTATCAAAAATTAGTTGACGCTTTAACTTCAAAATACCCAGCGAACAGGCAGTGCGGCGGCAAATCTGATTCCGTGCAAAACATTGCAAGATTGGCACTTCTTTGTAATCCAAATGAAAGATTAGACCAGGCACATAAGTTGACCGTGATTGTAGATAAAGGACAAGTGTCTGAAAAAAGATACGATGTAATTACTAGATTCAGAGAAGTAAGGCAAGAATCTGGAATGAGGCAAGGACTCACAATGCAATATGCACCAGCTGATGGGTCAGAATCTTTTGCATATAAATTCCCTGTTGGTGGTGGTCTGCCAACTGATTCAGGTTACGTAGTTGCACTTAATGCAGTAGATGGCAATTGATTTTATTAGCAAATTTAATAAGGGCGTTTCTTTTGTTTTTCTTTGATGGTAGTTGTTGTAAGTCTTGGTAATTCTTCTTTACTCGCCTCTCGTATAGCTCGTGGGCTTGGAAGTAAGTGCAAAGTTGTGCGCGTTAAGGTTGGCGCTTTTCCAGATAGAGATATGCTTATGCGTTATCTTGGAGACGTACGTCGCCAAGAAGTTATTCTTGTGCAATCGTTTCAGCCTAATCCTCAAAAATCTTTGAGTTTAATCCAATTTGCAGCACTTGGAGCAAAACAACTAGGTGCAAAATCAGTTACATTAGTTGCACCATATTTAGCGTACATGCGCCAAGACAAAATGTTTAATCCAGGCGAAGTTATATCTGCACGAGTCATGGCTAAAGTATTGGGCGTTTGTGTTGATAAATTAATTACAGTTGATCCTCATTTACATCGTGTACGTAGGATGAAAGATTTGTTTGGTTCTATGGATGCTCGTGCTATCTCAGCGAATCCACTTATTGGAGAGTATGTAAAAAAGAAGTTTAGAAATGTTGTTGTGGTTGGACCTGACTGGGAATCATTCCAATGGGCACGTGAGGTAGCATCAATATGTGGCAGTGAGTGTACTGTGTTTGAGAAGACTCGTTATTCTAGTCGTAATGTTAAAGTTAAAATGATGAAACAAGTTGATATGAAAGGTAAAAATGTCGTGATTGTTGACGATATCATTAGTACGGGACACACAGTAATTGGGGCTGCAAAAAAGTCTTGGAGTCTTGGAGCTAAAACAGTACGTTGCATTGGAGTCCATGGTTTATTTGCTGAAAATGCTATTTCTAAATTGAAGAGAAGTGGAAAACTTACTGAAGTGATTAGTTGCAATACAATTGTACATCCAAGTAACAAAATTGACGTGAGTGGAATTATTGTTAAAGAATTGAAAAGAAGAAAGAAGAGTTCTAAAAAATAAATTCCAAAATAAAAATAGTTAGTGTTGAAGTGACCCAGATAAATCAAAAATATTTGGATTCAACGAAGTTATTTCAAAATACCCAGTAACTGCAGTTCCTTCAAGAGCAGGAGAATTATCTCCATAACGAATAGCCATTTGTGGAATTTGTATCCCCCACACATTATCCACGCAAATTTTTGCATAAGGAGAAATACCTGCAATTAATGACCGGATAAAATTTTTTGCAGGATCAAAATTATCGTGTGGACAGCTTACTGATAGTAGTGCCACGCCTTTTTCTTGTGAGATAACTCCACTAAGAGTTATGCCTCCAGCATCAATTCCATTAAAATAAAAATCTCTTCTGACCCCTACTACTTCTTTATCAACTTTTTCCCTTGGTTCAAATCTTCTTATTAGATATAGAAATAATTCAGATAATGGACCATCATTTGGACTCTCAGTAACAGGAACTAATTGCATTAAAAATTCAGAAGATCCAGGGACAATGGGAACTCTTTTTTGTGTTAATCTTTGTAAAAGTGACATTTTATCTCAAACTCAACCCTGTTTTAAAAACGTTAATGAATGGTTTTGGATAATTGAAGTTTAGAAAAAATAGTTAGAAAATAAAATTAAGAGAATAAAAAAGTAAAAGAATAATTATTTAGTATTCTTTTTGTTGGTGTTATACTTACGTTTAGTTGCAGTATTACCGTAGCCACAGCTAGAACATCTTAGTTTTCTAATGTGATAAGTGTGACTACCACATCTTCGACAACTAATGTGGGATGTTTTCCCACTTTTTTTACCCATGCTTGCTGTTGACATTTTAAGTTACCTATTATTTATGATCTTATGCTGGAGAGATGAATACAATTGTGTCGCCGCGTAAAAATGCAGTTCCAAGAGTTCTTTTTTCTCCGTCTTTTCCAGTTTCTTGTGCATCATCAAGCACAGTGTTAATGTGAATATCAAATGCTTTGAGCTTTCCAGTCATTGTAGCTCCGTTTTTTAGTTGCACTAGAACTTGTTTTCCTCGTGCTGCGTTTAATGCGTCAAGTGGTCTTGCGTGATTTTCCATAGTATACACCTCGTGTGTGAATAATGGCTTTGACGATCACTCTTTTATAAAGGTTTTGGATAATGCTATTTAAAATCAGTTTTGAGGGAGAGTTTTTAATATAGAACAGGTTTTGAGGGACTTATGGTTAATTTCGAACTAATGCAAAAGGAACTCTTGGCGTATGACGCTAATCGAGAGAAACTCATCAAAAAAGGACGAGATTTGCTTAAATTGAGCAAATTAGTGATTTACGCTGTGCATAGAAGCGAAATGGATAAAGCCGCTGGACTTCTTGTTGATATGGAAAAGTGCCGAGGAGAACTTGATATCATTGCTTTAGGAGCTGCTAGACTTAGTTTTGAAGGATCATACAAAGCAGCGATCTCAGAATACGTTGAAGCTGTTTTGTATTTACGTTTTGTTGAGACTGGTGAACTCGTAGCAATTGAAGGAGTTAGTTCTGTTCATTACTTACTTGGTCTTGCAGATTTGCCTGGAGAACTCGTTCGCCGCGCTGTATACTTGGCTTCTAAAGGTGAGAAAGATTCTGTTGGCTTGATTCGCGAAGCTGTTGAAATGATTTATGGTAAAATGTTAGAATTCAATTTTGGTAATGGAGAACTTCGTAAGAAAAGTGATGGGATCAAATATAGTTTGAATAAACTTGAAGACTTGATGCTTGAACTAAAACTACGTGGATAGATTAATTGATATATCCGTCAAAAGAGATTGATTTTTGATTCATTGCATCAATTACTGTTTGGTATTCAGTTTGATTTATTGCGCCATTTTCATGAAATAAATCTACACCTTCTTTTAAATCATGAAGATAAGCTTGTTTGACTTTTGTATCTACTTGAGAAACTAATACTTCGTTTTTGTCGAGAAATGTCGGACTTGTTTGAAGATTTACAATTAGACGAAAGTCTTCTGCAATTTTTTCATCCAAATTTCTTGTCCCGTAACAAGTTGCGGCTCCCGTTTGAATCATTTTATCAACGCAGTCATCAGTTTTCGAATTTTCTTGATAAGATGGTGATCCACTAAAAATTTTGTCATCACCAAAAGTATTAGTAGCCCAAATATGTCCACCAATTTCATGTGCAAGATAAGTTGGACCTGGACATTCAAAAGAACCATTTGTTTTTTCTTCACAATAAACCCATAGCTGCATTGTATCTTGATCTACTCCCGCTAAAATTAATTCTCCATTAGAATCTGTTTTAGGTTTTGAATCAAGAAAAACAGAAGATGCCAATGCATATTGCTGTGGTGCATTTTCCCATAAATTCATTGTTTGACTAATTGTACTTTCATAAGCCGCTACTATTTTTTCCCGCTTATCTGCTTTAAGACCTGAAAATATTTCAACGCCAGAACTTGATTCTAAAATTTGCTCAAGAGCTGTTTCAGGCATAGGATCGAACGTTGAAGATGAATACAATGGGATAGCTGTAGCTCCAAACATTATTGCCAATGGAGCTAGAGCTGTTAGATTACTTACACGATCTTTAAAATCTGGGTTTCTTGCCACTAAGTTGTAATTAATCCTTGTAGTTATAAATATTTGGTCGTTTTTATTACTTTCTAGTAGTTAATGGAAACTCTTTTAAATAGAGCTGTCTTTTAGACTGCTTATGAAAATCTTAGCACTATCAGACTTGCACCGCGATGTTGTCTTTGCTCAAAAGATGGCAGTTCGAGGAAAAGAAGCAAATGTTGACTTAGTAGTACTAGCTGGCGACTTGGCTGATGATGATGGACGAATTGATGGAATTATTGGACCTTTCAAAAAACAAGGATTAGAAGTTGCTATTATGCCAGGAAACCACGAAGGTTTATCTGAGACTTATTTTTTAAGCAAACATTATGATGTCAAACATTTACATGGTTCTGTTATCAAAAAAGGCAATGTAGGGATCTTTGGTTGTGGATACGCAGACGTTGGAATCCACCAATTAACTGAAAAAGAATTTTTTGAAACTTTGAAAGAAGCACATTCCCAAATAGATGATTGTGAACACAAGATTATGGTAAGTCATGTACAACCATCGGATTCTATTTTATGTGCTGGTATGTGGCCAGGAAGTACTGGAGTTCGCAAGGCAGTTGAAGAGTTACAACCAGCAATTCACATTTGTGGCCACATCCATGAAACTCATGGAATGGAAGACAAAATTGGTAATACACGTGTACTGAACGTTGGAAAAACAGGTACACTAATTGAGGTGAAAGAAAATGGAAAACACGAAGTGTCCAGAGTGTTCTAAGAAATTGCATGTAGGTCAACACAAGTATGCAGATGGTATGTTTATGGTGAATTATTGCAAAGCTTGCGGGTATCGAAGCGAGAAAGGTATTTGATTACAAAAGATATGCAGAACCTGGAGAGATAGAATATAGTCCTGGTTGATTTGTATCATTAATTGACCTGGTTCCCCCACGCCTTGTTCCATTTAAATTATAGATCATCGGGTCTGGAATTTGTCTTCGAGTAGCAGGATCTAAAGTTTGACCAGTGTCTAAATCTACAAGATAACTTAGCCTACGAGTTGGTTTTTCTTGAGGGATTGATTGTTCTGCACTACCCATTTTGATTAGTGATTTTTTTTGTTTAAAAAGATGAGGGAAAGTAAAGTACAGAAGATAGTTCTTTTTTGATATTTTTCAGATTTGGTATTATGTGTCAGGGGCTTTTTATAAAGATTAATTCTGAATAGATTATGTATAGACACCCCTCTTTTCTTGAAGCTATTTTGCTTAGTGTTGGCCTTTATACTAATGTTTCAGATAACTTGGAAACGCAGGTTGTAAATGAAGAACCAACTTTCGAAATTACAGGAATGGATGAACTTCATCCTGATTTTCTTGAGCCATATAGGGAATTGTTTCCTAATTCTAGTGATGATGAATTATATGAGTTTGCACAAAAAGATATCCCACTAGAGTATATTGCGCAACTCACACCAGTTGTTGACTTAGATGGAACACAATTGTTTGATAACCCAGATTTTATTGGAACAATGTATAATTGTGAAAATGAAGCATCAGATGCCACAGTCCTTACAAGTTATGTTGATAGTTATGACAATGCTATTTTCCCAACAGGAATGCACTTAGCATACTTTCTTTGTGTACATTCTGAAATGGGCCTTGACACGCTTAGTGGCAAAATCGGAAGATTGACAGCTACAGAGAGCCCCATTCATGAAGGGAGATTAACTGGCTCAGAAATATTTGGTTATTTGATACATAATATCAAGGTACCAAAAGAAGGTAATGAATATGATGCTGTTTCCATCCTTCCATCTGATGATTATAATGGTGCTTTTTTGAATAGTATTTCTCGTAAAAGGCAAAGAGAATTTTCTTCTGGAAAAAAAAGTGCAACTTATTTTGTTTCAAATGATATGGAACTTGAAAGAGTTTTAAGGATGAATAAAAATGCACGATACTTTATGACTGCTGGCCACGGAGATGGGATTTCACAAGGCCTTGGAACTAGTGAAAATTTTTCTTTTTCAAGAGAAAATCTTTCTTTTGATATTTGGGATGAAGGAATTTTTTTGGCACTGAGTGAATTAAGAGAAGATGTAGAATTTTTCGTATTTAGTTGTTATGCTGGACGTCCACCAACACTTACCCAACAAGAAAATGGCGCTGAATATTCCTTACAAGAAAAAATTGGGCTTGCGCTTGGAAAAATGCCATTTGCAGCAGATGCTTCTTTTGGCGCAGATGAATTTGAATTTTCAAAAGGAACGGATTTTTATGTGACTTTCGAAGGAGAATTTGATTTGTACCAATTTTTACTTGATGATACTATTGTCCCAGCAGAGAGCGGATGTTCATATGAAAGACTTAGTTGTTCTAGTGATAATGGTTCTGTTAGTTTAGTTATTAATTAGAAAGCACTTTTTTTAGCTGGATACTGAATGTTTTTAGAAACAAAGTTATCGTTTCATCTTACGCTGCATCTTTGCCATCATCTTTTGCATCTTTTTATCGTCTGCTTTTCCACCAGCCATATCGCCCATGCTCCCTTTCATCATTTTCATCATTTTTTTGGACTGACGATATTGTTTTAGAAGTTCACGTACTTGCCTTGTTGATGTTCCTGAACCTGCTACGATTCGATCAATTCTATTTGGATTAATTGTATCTGGATTTTCTTTTTCATTATTTGTCATAGAGTCCATAATGAATTTCCATTTTTTGAGTTTACCTTCTTGAACATCGAGTGCTTCTTTTGGAAGTTTTAAATTACTCATCCCAGGGATTAGTCCCATTATTTTTTGAAAAGAACCCATCTTTTTCATAGATTCCATTTGTCCATAAAGATCATTAAGATTAAAATTACCTTTCATGAATCTGCCAGCCATGTCCTCTGCATTTTCCATTTTAAACGCTTCACTAGCTTTTTCAAGAAGAGTTTCCAAGTCGCCCATACCAAGAAGTTGTCCGACGAAACGTTTTGGATGAAAGACTTCCAAGTCATCAACTTTTTCTCCAACACCAATGAATTTTATTGGAGCACCAGTTACTGCACATGCACTTAATGCACCACCACCTTTAGCAGTACCTTCAATTTTAGTAACAATAACCCCAGTAACTTTCACAACATCATGAAACATCTGAGCTTGTTTTTGCGCAGCTTGTCCTAAGTCTGCTTGGATCACCAGAATTTTTTCATCAGCTTGTACTGCAGTGTGAAGAGCTTCAAGTTCTGTTACTAATTCGTCACTTAAAGCATCTCGCCCGGCAGTATCAACAATAATTAGATCATATTTTTCTTTAAGAGCGACTTTATATTTATTGTAAACAGATTCAGGTGTTTTAGCTTCTTTATCACCATAAAAATCTACATTGATTGATTTGGCTGTTTGCTCAAGCTGTTCGTACGCCGCTGGACGCCAAGTGTCAGTTTGAACTACTGCCACTTTTTTACCACGCTTTTTGTAAAAATTAGCAAGTTTTCCTGCAGTTGTTGTTTTTCCAGCACCAAAAAGCCCAACAAGCATCAGAATAGTTGGAGACTTGTCTATTTTTAATTCGCTAGTTTCTTCCCCTAAAAATGTAGTGAGTTCTTCATAAACAATTTTGATTAAATGGTCACGCTTGGAGATAGATTTTGGAGTTTCTTCTTTGGAACGCTCTTTGATAGCTTTTCCAAGTTTGAAAACCAATTGAACGTTAGTGTCTGATTGAAGAAGTGCACGCTGAAGGTCTTTAACTAGCTCATTGATTAGCTTATCATCTACAAAGATAGCTGATTTAATCTTGTCCAATGTTCCTCTAAGGGAACTACCTAGCTTATCTAAAACCATAGAGAGTTATTATTGTGGCACCCTTATAAAAGTTTATTGAGAATAAAGAGAATATTAAGAAAAAATAAAGAAAAATGGTCTAAACCTAGATCTTGCCATCGCCGGACAGAAGGCCGCCTAGTACACTGTTGCCAAGACCTGCAACGCCTCTTGATTCACCTTTGTTTTTGTGAGTATGAGTTGCCATAGCAATTCTACGAGCAAGTCTTGCGAAAGGCAAACTTTGTAAATAGACTTTCCCAGGACCAGTAAGAGTTGCTAGAAAAATCCCTTCGCCACCGAATAAAGCGTTCTTGAACCCGCCGATGAATTTGATGTCATAATCAACTCCCTCTTCAAAAGCTACAATGGAACCTGTGTCAACTCGAAGACTTTCTCCTTGTTTTAGGGTTTTCTCGATAACAGTTCCACCTGCATGAATAAAAGCGTCTCCAGAGCCACTTAGTTTTTGCAAGATGAATCCTTCGCCACCAAAAAAGCCAGCACCTAAACGTTTTGTAAAAGCAATATCAATATCAACAGATTTTTCTGCGCACAGAAATGAATCACGTTGACAGAGCATGTTTTTACTAGACTTGATTTTTAATTCAATTATTTTTCCAGGATATGGCGCTGCGAAAGCTACCATGCCTGATTCATTATTTGTTGTTTCGAATGTAGAGATAAAGAATCGATCACCAGTAAGCATACGTTTGAAACCTTTCCAAAGTCCGCCACCAGTATTTGTACTAAGTTTAATTGGAGATTGCATGTAAAGCATGGAGCCAGGTTCTGCTCGTACTTTGTCAGATGCTCCAAGAGTTATTTCGACTAGTTGCATGTCATCGCCATGTATTTTAGATTTTAGTGCCATGAGAAAAATTGAGAGACATTAGTTTAAGAAGCTTGCGCCTGTCATATTAGCGCGATTTTCTCCATAAGAACTCAAAGAGTTGTCTTTGATCTTTTGCAATAGTATTGTCTGTTGTAAGTGTTGCCATCAGATCATCTTTGTTGAGTTTGATTTGTGCTACTTTATTTGAATAAATGAAAGTTACTGTGTTTAGGTCACAGTTTTTTAGAGTTCTTGTTTTGCGTAATTCACTTGAATCTTTGCGTTTTAAAGCGCGAGTTTGAATTGAAGGTTCTTGCAAAACCCTAGTTTTGATCTTAATTTTTTTTCTTTTTGCAATATAATGAGGAAAGTAATATTTGAAGACAGTGAATATTTTGGAACTTGAAATCACATCAATTGGTTTTTGAGCATTTAAAATATCTTCAAGAATTGTTTTTACACCCTCGTGGCCTTGAAATACCTGAACTGTAGGTTTATTTGCTGTTCTTTTTTGGATGAGCTCTAATTGATCTTGGACAGCCTTAAGTTTATGTTTTTTCTCGTCAAGTTTTGCAAGAAGCTGCTTTGGACCCACCACTTCAAAATTTGCTGTATGACCAATAGTTGTTTTTGAGGCAAGACCTTTTTCTTGAAAGTCTTTGAGAATATCGTATGTCGTTGAACGGTTGATTTTTGCTTTGTTTGCAATATTATTAGCTGTACTAGTTCCTAGTTCTAAAGAAGCAAGATAGATTTTTGTTTCTTTTTGGGAGAGTCCAAAAGAAGTCAGAGCTTCATTGATAGTGATAGTTGCCATTTTGTTGATGATTAATGATTATCTTTTTAATATTGTCGGTTTTTTCTACCAACAATTCTTTTTATAAGAACTATTAGTTCTTAGTATTTGGTGATACCACATGACAATAGAAAAATATGTTGGAATGGTGGGTTTGAGTTTGTTAAGTATGAGTACATTAGGTGGCTGTAGCTATTTTAATGAAGATAAAGCAAAATCTCTTATGACAGGAGACCAAGTAACAGTATACAATCCATCGCGAAATTCTGTAATTTTTACTGGCAGCGAAACGTTTGTCGATATTGACTCCGATGGTGAGGTTGACTTGTATTGTGTTAGTTATTTTGACACAGGAATCAAAGATACGTCATCTTGCTATGTTTCTAAGAGATTTACTAGTGAACCTGGTCCTTTTATTGTAGATTTAGGATTTCAGGACAAAGGAATTTATGTTGGCAGTGATGTAAGAGATCTTTCTACCAGAGGAGATTACCCACAAAGAATGTTTACAATGTATTCTGAGGGAGAAAAAATACACAAGGAAATGAAAGCAAAAAGAAATTAAAAGAAAAAAAGTGAGCCTGAGAGGATTCGAACCCCTGACCTGCCGGTGTCTTTTTGCATTGCTGCAACCCGAAGCCGGCCGCAATATCCAGACTATGCTACAGGCCCACAAGTAGCCTTGCCTTATTGTAGTTTAAAAAGCTTGCTAGAAAAATTGAATTTTGAAAGAAGAAAAAAGTAAATAAATAAAAAATTATTTTTGTTTAGTTAATTTTACTCCACTTCAATCGGAGGAGTTTCACATGCACCATCCACACAACTAGTTGCACAATCGTAAACCTCATAAGACTGCTCTATAGCTGAGCCAGATTCACAATAATACTCAATTAGTCTTCCTGCGCTATTACACCAGTCACTAATTGGTGCACCAGCAGCAATAGTTAAATCACCTCTGGTATATGGGTCGTTACCCCCATCGGTTTCTATGCAAGTGTCAAGTAGTTCTATATCACTTGCATCTGGAGATGTATCAACTAAATCGTCAGCTGAGGCCTCAGTAGAAACCATTCCACCAATACAAATACCTTCATCACAACCTCTTACACAATTTACTGCTTCATATTTTGGAATCAAATCTTCACTACAATACCATTCGTAAAGAACATTTGTTTGTTCAATACAAGTATCTTCCCAAGTTACAACATGGCTTTGTTCATCTAAAAAGTCTACTTCACCAGAAACAGCGTAGTCTAAACCATCTGAATCTTCACAAGAGTCCCTTTCAATAAAAGTGCTATCATCACCTTCTTCTCTTACTAAAGAATCTACTTCCACTATTGGTCCATCAAAAGTTTTTAATTTTTCTGCTGACCTTGGAGATTCATGGCTTATCCTTAGATCATCCTTTAATTGTTCAATTATTTCTTCTGATATTCCAAATTGATTGTCTTCTGCATGTTGCATTTGAGCAATACATTCGCCACTTTGACAATCACAACTTGTTCCAATAAAATCTGCTACTTCTTCCCCATTTTCATCAAAAGAGCAGACTGCTTCATATTGGACTGTGCCATCAGTGTGACAAGAATCACCCCAACTACTAGAAGTAGTTCCAGACTTTGAAGTAATCTCAACTACCCCATAAAGTTCAGGATCATTTCCAAGATCACTATCAGTACAAAATTCAAAAGTTTCTTGTTTTTGAATTGAATCTTTGAACTATTAAAAAGTTATAATTCCTGTGCCTTTCACATCTACTTCCTTAAGAATTTCCTTCCAAGCCTAATCATCTTCTTATTTTTATGTATTAGTATAATATTCATCTCTTAGCCTGGCTTAAATCGACCCTATATTTTCTCTTCTAGCATTAAAATATAGTTAAAAACTTCTACAAACATATCGTTTATCACTTCTCTGTCATTATCCATTGTCGTCCCCCATTCTTTTGAGTTTCAAAGT
>ENA-OREN01003111-OREN01003111.1-marine-metagenome-genome-assembly--contig:-NODE-3111-length-15796-cov-3.434252_pt1 | contig 15796 bp, 13 predicted proteins | sample MGYA00248624_ERZ508555 | MGnify/ENA primary metagenome ERZ508555 (study PRJEB26222, sample SAMN06267773) | marine metagenome | isolation source: Saanich Inlet, British Columbia, Canada | place...
TGGTCATCGGTGATCACCAAAACCACATTCGGCCGCTGGGCGGCGGCAGCGGTAACCACGCAGAGTAAAACAGCAACCCAAGTCAACAATGTCTTTTTCATAAAAGTGAGCGGCCAGAGCAAACGACGAAATGGCCGATGCGTCAACCATCAACGCCTCACTAAAACCGGCAATATTCTCCCCCATAGGGGTTGTTCTCCTGTTTAATAAGACTTAGATTTCCGCAACGTTTTGAGAACAAGAATGAATGGTGTTAGGTGCGGGCGGATTTGGTTGTCAACCGCCTTAGCCGGATTATTCTCCTTCTTTTTTGCCATCTGCCCAAGAATGGGGAACGCCGAAAACAAGGCCGAAGCCCAGATCGATTGGGCCATGGCTCGTGAGTGGTGGGCATTCCAGTCGCCAACCAAAGCTGAGTTGCCACAAATCAACCAAGCCGCCTGGCCTAGCCGCCGCATTGACCATTTCGTCTTGGCCAAGTTGGAGGCCAAAAAACTATCGCCATCCCCTGCCGCAACCAAACACACTTTGGCTCGACGACTTTATCTCGACCTCACCGGATTGCCGCCAACACCAGAAAAAATGAGAGCATTCCTTGGGGACGAAACAGACGGCGCCTACGAAATGTTAGTTGAGGAATTAATGCAGCGCACCGCTTACGGCGAGCGCTTGGCTAGCATGTGGCTCAACAAGGCCCGCTACGCGGAAGATCAAGCGCACCAGGTCGGTGGCAATATTGCGTTTTTTTATCCGAACGCGTTCAAGTACCGAAAGTGGGTGATTGACGCCTTCAACAACGATCTGCCTTACGACAATTTTATCCGAAAACAACTTGCTGCTGATCTGGAAAAGGATAACTCAGTCACTGACCTGCCTGCACTTGGTTTCATAGGGCTCGGCCACAAATTCTACAACCGCAATCGCCTCACGGTGAAAGCCGAAGAATGGTCGGAACAAGTCGATACGCTCACCCGAGCCTTCCTCGGGCTAACGGTCGCATGTGCCCAATGCCACGATCACAAATACGATCCCGTAACCCAGAAGGACTACTATGCCTTGGCCGGTGTTTTCGCCAGCACCGACCTTGTTGACCGCATGGAGGACGGCAGCGAAATTAAAAAAGATTCCGAAGCTCACAAAAAACGAATCGGCACCATTCATATAGTACGTGATACAAAACCAAAGGATCTTCACGTATTTCTTCGTGGGAATACCGAAACAAAAGGGGATCTGGTAAAGCGACGCTTTCTGAAGGTACTCGCCCAAAACGAACCAAAGTCGTTTACACAAGGCAGCGGTCGCCTCGAACTTGCGGAGGCGATCGCTGATCCCAACAACCCTCTGACTGCCCGAGTGATTGTCAATCGCGTTTGGTCGATTTTCTTCGGTCGCGGCCTCGTTGCCACGCCGAGCAATTTTGGTCAGTTAGGCTCCCTGCCGAGCCATTCGGAACTGCTGGACGATTTGGCAGTGCGATTCATGGTAAACAATTGGTCGATCAAATGGCTCGTTCGAGAACTGGTGCTTTCCTCAACATACCAACAAAATTCACAAATAATTTCACGAAATGAACTGATCGACCCGGCAAACATATACCTTTGGAGAATGAATCGCCGACGGCTTAGTGTCGAGCAATGGCGCGATTCAATCCTTGCTGCATCCAACAACCTCGATCGACGCGGCGGTGAGTCGCTTGAATTGACCGATACAAAAAATGTCCGTCGAACCATTTACGGACGCGTCAGCCGAAAAAAACTTAGCGATATACTGATACAGTTCGATTACCCTGATGCCAACGTCCACTCAGCCAAGCGTTCCGGCACTACGACCGCGATTCAAAAGCTGTTTATAATAAACAACAGCTTCATGGTCGAGCAGGCCAAGGGTTTGGCCAAGCGGATCACCGGCGACTCGTCAGCTACGGATTTAACTCATATCCAAAGCACTTATGCCCTGCTTTACAACCGCCAACCGACACGCGAGGAAACAGACCTGGGACTTGCGTTTCTTCGCCTGCCTGCGGAAGGTAAACTCACCCGATGGGAACAGTACTCGCATGCACTGTTGGCCGCAAACGAAATGATGTTTGTTGATTAAAGTCATGAACAGACTTTTCAAAACAGAAATCAATCGGCGTGAAATGCTCAAGCGGATCACAGCTGGTTTCGGCTACATCGGCTTGGCGGGCTTGCTTGACCAACCGGCTCGAGCCGGCACACCCAAGCTTGGCCCACATTTTGCGCCCAAGGCCAAGCGGGTGATTTTTTTGTTCATGAACGGCGGACCGTCGCACATTGACACGTTCGACCCGAAGCCAGCGCTGAAGAAATACGAGAATACGCAGCCGACCGGCCAGATTTACAAAAAACCCAATACTACTGGTTTTATGCCGTCGCCGTTCAAATTTGCCAGGCATGGGCAGAGCGGCATTGAAGTCAGCGAAACGCTTCCGCATATCAGCCAGGTAATCGACGAGTGCTGTGTCATCCGCTCGATGTATACCGATATCCCAAACCATGAGCCCGCGTTGCTGCAAATGCACACCGGCAACGTGCAGCCCATTCGCCCGTCGATCGGTTCGTGGCTGCAGTATGGCTTGGGATCCGAGAACGAAAATCTACCAGGCTATGTTGTGCTTCGTCCAACCAACAAAATCGTCGTTGGGCCGGCGTTATGGAGTAGTAGTTTCCTGCCCGCGCAACATCAAGCCGCGAGCGTCATTACCGCCGACATGAAGGTCGACAAACTCGTAGCCAACGTTCGCAACCCCAACATCACCTATAAGGAACAGCGCCAACAGCTCGATCTCCTTGGCCGGCTCAATCGTTTGCACTTGGCCAAGCGCGATAACGATCTGGAACTCAACGCACAGATCAAGGCAATGGAAACAGCCTACCGCATGCAGTTTGAGGCGATGGACAGTTTTGATATTGAAAAGGAGAATCCTGCAACGCGGGACAAATACGGCCACACCCCATTCGCCAACTCCTGTCTACTGGCCCGACGCTTGGTCGAAAGCGGCGTGCGCTATGTTGGAGTCTATTATGTGAATAACGGCAACCAGCCCTGGGACACGCACAAAAAACACAACGAAAATCACCTTAAACTCTGCCAGGACAGCGACAAGGCAACCGCCGCATTAATTTCCGATCTCAAAGAGCGTGGCCTGCTTGACGACACGATGGTGATTTGGGGCGGTGAATTTGGCCGGACACCGTACGCGCAAAACGACAAGTCCGGAGCCGGACGCGATCATCATAACACAGCGTTCTCGATGCTACTGGCCGGCGGTGGTGTGAAAGGCGGCTTCACCTATGGTAGCAGTGACGAGTTTGGAATGCGCGCACAGGAAAAGCCCATGCACGTCCACGATTTCCATGCCACAATCCTGCACCTGATGGGGCTGGATCACGAAAGATTGACATACCGCTGGAGCGGCAGAGACTTCCGATTGACCGACATCCATGGCAATGTCGCCCACGACATCATCGCCTAACCATTGAATATCATGGAAACCAAGCAGAACGGATTTACACTCATTGAGCTTCTGGTGGTCATCGCCATCATCGCCATCCTGGCCAGCCTGCTGCTTCCCGCCCTGGCGAAGTCTAAGAGCAAGGCCCGCCAAACAGTCTGCATGAGCAACCAAAAGCAGCTTGGCCTTTCCACGGCAATGTACGCAGAGGATTTTGAAGACAAGTTCCCCGTCTCCATAACGCCGCACACCGTACAGAACCATGCCAATTGGCTTGTTAGCATGCACGATGCGGGCTACCTTAGCACCATGGATCTATTCACCGATCCCGCGGATGTCGAAGGTGCATACAACACCCTAAAATTCAGGAGACGCAAACTTCTTGTCGACAATAGAAGCCGCGACATCGTTTTCTCGTACGGAGCCAACGAGCAAATGATCGGGCCATCCGATCAAAGGTACAAAAAAATCAGTCAAGTTCCCGAGCCAGGTAAAATCTTCTTTTTTGGCTGTGCCACCTACATGGTTGTTCCGCATTGGGATCACGAACGAGTCTATAATGCCAGTGGCCCTCACCAACCGAGTTCATCCGCAAATCCTCCGAACGAGCTATACGCCCGGCATAACTCAGGCAAAAAGAATCAGGCCAAAGAGCAAAGTAAAGGAGGCAGCAACATCACTTACACCGATCTTCACTACGAATACAAAAACCAGTACTTCATCGACAAGAGACTTTGGTGGTACAAGAACCACAGACCGCTCTAACTTGACCTGACTCAAGCGTTTGACTTTCGCAGTGCCAGAGCCCACTCTAGCCTCTTTCTACGATTCTATTAATATGAACACGCAACACGTTTCCAGACGACAATTCATCAACACCACACTGGTGACAGCCGCAGCAGCCGGTGCAACGTGGTTTGATATCCCAGAAATTCTCGCCGCCAGCGGGAAGAAGGCCGCACTCAACAAGTACGGTGGCTTCCCTATGGGCATCCAGAGCTACTCACTGCGGGGATTCGGCGTGGACGGCGCAATCGAGCAAACCCACAAGCTTGGTCTTCACTTTATCGAGTTTTTCAGCGGTCACTTCCCTATCACGAAGGACAAAATAAAGATCGATGAAATGACCAAGAAACTAGACAAGCGAGACATGACAATAAGTGCTCACGGTGTCAATGGTTTCGGGGCCGACCACGATAAAAATGAAGTAATATTCCAATTTGCAAAGACGGCTGGCATCAAAAACATATCAGCCAATCCGGCACCAAATTCGTTCGACAGCCTGGACAAACTTGTGGGCAAATACGACATTCGTGTTTCCATTCATAACCACGGTCCGGGCGCCCTTTACGACAAGATCGACGACGGACTCAAGGCGGTGAAGGGCCACGACAAGCGCATCGGTTTTTGCGCAGATCTTGGTCACTACATTCGCTCGTCCGAAGATCCTGTCGAGGTGATTCACAAACTCGGCGACCGGTTGTACGGCATCCACCTCAAGGACTTCGCCGAACAAAAGAAAAAAACGCACGGCGTAATTCTTGGGAAGGGCCATCTCGATGTGCCCGGCGTGTTCAAGGCTCTTCGCAAGGTGAAATTTCCGGCCGATGGGGCGTTGAGCCTTGAGTACGAGGAGACACCAAACGACCACCCGAAATTACTCGCTGACATTGGTGAATGCCTTGCCATTGCTGCTGAAGGAGCTATTAAAGCCAAGCAAGGTTAAGTCTAAATTCACACAAATCATGCAACGACGCGATTTCCTCAAATCCGGACTGGCCGCAACCGGTGCGGCTGGATTTTCTGCGCCTGGCAATGCACATGCTAACAATCATGACAGCGAACACGAGCACTACGAACTTCGTCACTGGCATATTCCCACAGCGGAGAAGAAAGCCGTTGTCGATCGCTTCCTGAAAAATGCGGTCATACCAGCTACCAAACGTATTAATCTAGGCCCTATTGGCGTATTTCATTCGGCTGATCATCCTAAAAACAACAAAGATGAACAATATGACATTTGGACACTCACCCCATTCAAGAATGCGCAGGAGTTTTTCTCCCGCGATGAAAGACTTGTCGATGACGCGTTTATCGAAAATGCGAGCGAGTACTTGAACAGCCAGAAAACTGATGCCACATACTCCCGCATCACATCATCATTCATGCGAGCATTCGACGGTAAGCCCAAACTTGAGATTCCGATTAATGGCAAACGCATCTTCGAACTGCGCGAGTATCAGAGTCATAACGAACTTAAAGCCCTGCTAAAGGTGCAAATGTTTAACGAAGGTGAAATCGCCATATTCAATGCCACCGGTCTGAAGTCGGTCTTTTTCGGCCAGACATTGATTGGCCCGAATATCCCGAACCTGACTTACATGCTCGTCTACAAAGACCAGAAGATGCGCGGCAAAAACTGGCAAGCATTCCTCAAACATCCAGATTGGGATCGTTTGAAGAACATGGAAATCTACAAAGACACCGTGTCCAAGATCGTAGCACGATTCCTTGATCCTGCCCCATACTCACAGGTTTGATTTTAAAATATACTTTTTTTTGTAGAACTCTTCAACGGTGATAAGATAAAGCCCAACCAACGTTCAAATCAAATATATTCAATCTCACAACCTGTAATTAGTCGTGATCTGTTGATATTTCCTTTCTTTGAAGCCGCCTTTTTCGACCAGCAACTCCGCCACCGCTTTCCTTCCATCATAATTTGAAAATGTAATCCCCTTGCCCCGGATAAGGGCACAATCAAGCGGGGTCAAATTCTCAGAATCAAGGGTATTAACGGTAGCCCCTTTATCGATCAGCAATTCCGCAATTAACAGGTTACCGTTCAAAGCGGCAAAATGCAGGGCAGTCTGCTCACCGTAACTCGCCTCATCCACCTTGGCCCCATGTTTAAGCAATATCTTGACTGTCTCAATTTCACCCTGACACGTAGCGGCATGAAGTCGCAATTCAGGAACGGTCTGGTCTGCATGACCATACTTACCTTTCGGTTCTTGGTGAAAAAGCAGGGGCACTTGATCCAAACTATTAGCGTTTTGTTCAGATGTACGACAGCCCGCGAGACAAACAACACAAGTTACAAAAATATATTTTATGACCATTAAATAAGATTCTCGATACAACAGCTTACCCGCGATCACCATAAACAATTATTCAAAGAAAGACTTACCCATATTCGCCCTTCTTTGAATATGGATGACCATGCAAACAGGACCGCCCCTAAAAGGGCGGTCCTATCGCTCAATGCCAGAAAGTAGCTAGCCGTCTCTACTTAGAACCACTAATTACCAGGAGAAACCAACATCAAAACTGTGTTTCAACACCTAATAGCAATTGCTGAGGCATTCCAGGGCGTGGCCCCTGGGGCAAACGACCAACAACATACTCCGTGTCAAACATGTTGCGCGCCGTAGCGAAAAGATTAGTGTTATCAGTAACCGCGTAATGAACGGAGAAATCAGCAACGAAATAACTTGGCACTTCTCCATAACGAGGATCATATTTTCCTGCGTAGTTGATCGGGCCACTTTCGTTAAATCCTGATGCATAAGAATCATCAATGTAGGTGCCGTCCAAGGTCAACCGGAATTTGCCTACTTCAAAACCAATTCCAGCATGAAGTTGAAATTCAGGTATGTAAGGAACGGAGTTACCAGGCTTGGCACCGCTAAAAATGCTTTCGCCATCTGCAGAACTGGCACCGCTCTCAAACTCAGCTTCGGTCCAGGTAATTCCAACTGTAACCGGCAAACTGTAACCGGCATCACTGGCCGCACCGAAGTCATAGCCAACTTGAAGCTCCAAACCAATAGCAGTAATCTCACCGTCATTTGGCCCATCATCCACTAATAGAGTTTCACCATATTCAAACTCCTCAAAACCGGTACCTAAATTATCAGGCACTAAGAAGTCTTTCATTTCAGAGTAGAAAAAAGCTCCTGTTGCTGCAAAAGCTTCCTTTTGATAACGGTAACCTAGTTCATAACTCATAGAACTCTCCTCATTGAGTGATTCTCCACTACGGATATAGGAGCGAGGGCCGGGAAGCGATGAACCATGGTAGATGCCACCAAACAAATTCAAGCCTGCATGCACATCGTAAGAAAGACCAACTCCACCGGTTACTACATCCAAACCGCCTAAACCAGTTGCTGGTGATTTATCCGATGTCCTTGTATTTTGATCATAGTAGTAGTCCATGGATTCATAACGAATACCTGGAACAATTGAGAGTTGATCGTTGATCGCAATCGAATCCTCCAAATACAATGACCAAGCGTCTGTGTCTTGATGACGATCACCTGCAGCACCACTGGGAGCATCCGGTCCTGCTGATGACCACCCCCCCAAATCGTCTTGATCATATTTATGGTACCATTGGAGACGGTCAATATCATCGTTGTGGTAACGAACGCCTAACTGGATTTGGTTTTCCAAGGAGCCAAGTGACAAATCATAGTTTAGGATAGATTCAATACCTTGAGCTGAATAATCTCTGTTATTGGCTTTTAGTCTTATGAACCCTGCACTTTGACCCTTGATTACGCTGAGGTAATCAGCCTTATTCCAAACCTTATAGGCACTTTGACCGGCTTTGCCATCAGCTGCAGTACCTACCTTATCCAGCTTAAACCAGTTGCGGTGAAACTTTGTGAAGTATGCAGTGGTTTTCAACGAAGCGCTGCTTCCTAACTCCATAAAATGCCGCAGATACCCACGCGAAGCATAGGTGTTAATCATATCATTACGTGTCGCATCATAGCGGGCATATGGATTCGCCTTGAAATCGTCATCATTGATTCCTAAATAAGTTTCATTTGCATCAAAATCTGTGCTGCCCAGTTTCAACTCCAAAGATTGGTAGTTAGAAGTGTTGGGCTCCCATGATAATTTCAGCATGGGCTCGCTACGTGTGAAACCCGTTTCGCCATTTGCGCCCTGCAATTCTTTAAATCCTTCCGTGTTACGGTAATAACCTTCAACAAGATAACCGATCCGACCCAAGTCGGTGTCTTTTTTACCACCATGATAAATATGGCTCACCATTTCATCAAACTCACCGTAATAAACCCTAGAATAAGTAGTAACATCTTCTGGAATCTGAGTGGAAAGATAATTAATCGCACCACCGGTTGTGTGTGGACCGTATTTAACTTGGCTAGACCCCTTGATAACTTCCAGTCCGCTCATCCTCTCCATGTTCGGGCTGTAATACGCCGAAGGGGCAGAATACGGAGCAGGAGCTGCAAGAATGCCATCCTCCATGATCGTGACCTTTGAGCTTCTACCCATGTCAATACCCCGCAAACTAATATTGGGAAAATTTCCGTAACCATCCTCAGGTCGAACATAGACACCTGGTACGCGCCGCAATGCAGAGTTGATATCACTGATCGAGTGAACCCGGAGGTCATCGATATCCAGATATGTTGCTGAACCGGTAATTTTGTTGACCCCTTCATTGGACCCAACAATTGCGCCACTGACCAAAACTGGATCCAACTCCCCCGGCGCATCCTGTGCGGAACCAACTGACACTCCCAAAGAACAAATACCAGCAACTACACCGGGTACCGACTTCCTGATCTTGAGACTCTTTCTCATTATAAGGTTTAAATAAAAGCGACGTTATTACGGCGCTGCGCAGATAATGAGATTCAATCGCAAATAGGTCAACTGCTTTTTCTATCTTTTTTTGAAATAATCCGTTTCTAGTCGGAAATGTCAGTTTTGGGAGTTGTGTTTTTTGATTTCCTCCGACGTGAGGGCTCGATTGAAGTATGCAATCTCGTCCAACTTACCGCCAAAATCCATCAAACCATCATTCGACCCTCCAAAGACGAGTTTCATTTTGGGTGCCGACTCGTTGCGATTCGGTTCCCATTTTTCGTCAAGATGCTTCACCTCGTTAACCCAGAGTTGATAATTTCCGGGACTACCAACTACGACAACGTGATGCCATTTTCTAGGCGAAACAGCAGCCCTCCCTACTCGGCCGGGAACGATCGTCAAAACAGGTTCCTCGACATTAGTTACCTCAACTATCCGCAAATTCAACCCGGCAACCTCAGCCACAAAACTGTCCCGGCCGTGCTGGGATTTGATCGCACCATTCCACAACCAAAACTCGACGGTGAACGCCTCGGCTGCCGGCACCTCGGCAACAACACAGCCTCCGGCAAAGTGCGCCGCCCGCGAAGTGGTAATGGCCTCGTTCGAGTGACGATAGCCCGACAAGTGAAACGCGACCCCCGATTTATACTCAGCATCGTTCCGGTTGCCGGTTATATCGCTGGCGATCGGGCCGGCCTGTTCACCCAGTCGCCAATAGGCGGTCGGCTTCGACGCCATCACCACCTTGGCATACGGTGACATCGGCTCGACGTATTTTTTACGTGCCCGACCGGAGGCTTGTTCCAGCAGGCGGGTGGTCTCCTCGACGATGCGCGGCTCGGCGTTGACCTCGAGCCCGGCGGTGCGCGCTGGCCAAGTGGTGTAGCCACCGAGCGTGTGCTGTTCCGGCGGCGGAATGTAGCCGCTCGCACCATTGGCCAGGCTAATGTTGAACGTCAGTGGCAGCGGGCTGGCCGACTTGAGCTTGAGGCCGGTCAACGCGTAAACCTCGCATGGGACCGCCGTGATGCCGAGACCGCCGATGCGGATCGCCTGCAGCGGCACTTCCTCCACCGGGTTTTCGTGTATCCAAACCGCCTGCTCGGCGTACACCTCGGGGCGGTTGCGGGGCCGCTGGCCGTCCATCTTTTCAAGCATTTCGTGAGCCCAATTGAGGCGAGTAGCGTCCGGGGTGCGCCGGAAAAATTCCGGCCGCGACTCGGCCATACCCAGCGGCACTTCCTCCGAGTGCTCGAGCTTGGCCAAGCGCTTGGCCATCATATCCACCAGTTGGCCGGTGTAATCCTGCATCGACCAGGTGCGGCGCTTGTCGCGGCTGTAATCGCCCCACCACGAGTCACCGCTCGTGCCCTGTGACATGATGCCAACGAACGACTCGTCGCCCGGAGCCAGCCGCTTGGCCAAGCTCTCCGAGAACAGCCCGGCGTAATCGGCCGACACGCCGGGATGGCCGCTAAAATAATGCATTGAAAAATTAGCCAGCACCGACAACGGCCTGCCATCGGGGCTTTGCACGCTCAAAAAAGTTAGCCACGGATCGGCTGGTCCGGTGGGACCGACGGCATTTTCGTTGCCGTGGCCGGGGTGCATGTTGGCGCGCACGGTCTTGTTGCCGAATGGATCGACCAATTCGTTCCCCTTCAAAAACGACCAGCGGCGGCAGGCTGTAAACTCGGCGGCGTCCACCCTGCCCCACGCCGCCTTGGCCGGTTGCAGCTTGGCGTTGGCCAGCACAATCGCCTCGACCAGTTTGCCCGGAAGGAACGCGCGGTAGCGGGGATCGCCTCGGCTGCCGAGGCAGTAGTTCATCGAACTGGGCGCGCTGTGGCAGTGCGTGGCAGAAATGAGGATGCGATCGAGCGGGATTCCAGTTTTGTCGGAGGCCAGTCGCTTGGCCTCGTCGCACAGTTCTCGCGGTAACATGCAACTATCGACCACCACGATGGCCAGGCGTGTCACGCGGTCATCAAGCACGAGACAGCGCGCGTGCAGCGGGTCGACAACTTTGCTGTCGCTCGCCTCAATGAAACCGCCGTTTCGAATCACCGGTAGCACGAGTGGCGTCACATCGACCTTGACCGCACCGGCACGCAACTCCCCGTGGGTCTTAGCAGGCGCGAACGTAACGAGCAGCAGAGCCGCGACGAATGGAAATGGTTTCATGCAGGGGCCGGAGTATGGCTGCCACTGCGAGGGGCGCAAGCCGCCGCTTAGGCAAGTGCGGCTTATTTTGGAATGACGGCTTTTTGGGATTGACCGTAGTGAAAAGGCAGGGGTAGTGTAGCCCTGCTTTCCACTTGTGGATTAAACCAAAAACAAATCAGAAATATGAGTGATAAAATCGTTCCCCTAATTAGTTCCGGAACCAAGGGCCCGCTGGGTGTTCTGCACCTGCCCCGCCTTTGGCAAAAAGTTTCCCTTGAGGCAGCCGGCAAAATCGCCGACGGCTACCCGGGAATTGGCGCAGGCTACGACGCGATGGTGATCGCCGGCCTCGGCCTGAACACTGATGCGGTTCGTGCCCACATCACCAACGACAAGCCGACCTACCCGCAGTTCGAGGCGTGGATTCAGGCTCAGGAAGGCGCCACGCTAGGTGCCGATGCCATCGGCGCGCTGAACGACTCGATCGTGGGCTACAACCACGACGACGAAACCCGCCAAGGCATCCTGAACGCCAACGGCCTGCCGGACGGCGACCCACAGGACGCCGTGAACCTCAACAACCTCGACGACTGGCTGGAGTTTCACGCCGCCGAGATCGCTTAATTTCAAGCACTTTCCCCCAAACCGCAGCCGGAACTTGGCTGCGGTTTTTTTGTGTCCGCACCGCGCTCGCCCAAGGGTGAAAATAGAGATTGTGTCGCAGTGTCCCGGTGAGTAGTTTGCCCCCGTTCCCAGCCAAGCATGGCCAGAACAACGCAACCCTAAATCCAGCAATTATGAGTAACACCAAACAAACCATCATCGCTGCAGCCGTTGCTGTGACGTTCACCACCACCACAGCGCAGGCGGATGGCCTGTCCGATTCACTGCCACTGGGCAAAAGCCTCGCTGCCGGCCACGAACTCCCGCTGTCGCTCGGCGTCAGCGCCAACGTGTTTTTCTTGGAGCAAAACATGGAGGCCCAGTCGATCTCGATCGACATCCCGCCCCTGCCCCTGCCCACCGGTCTGGTTGAATTGCCGCCCGGCCTGCCCGCCACGGCGGACAACCTCGAAAGCCGCGCCACCAGTACCACTGCCAAGCTCGACGCATGGCTGCTGCCTTTCCTGAACGTGTACGGCGTCGTCGGCTATGTGGATGGTGAAACTGTCGCCAGCGGATTCTCCGTCAGCGGACTGCCGCCGGAGCTGGCCAGCCTGTTGCCAAACTCTTTCTCCATCGCCTACAGCGGCCCCGTTTACGGTGCCGGCATTACGTTGGCAGCCGGTTACAACCAATTCTTCGCCTCTCTGGACGCCAATTACACCGAGTCAGACCTCGACATTGGCGACTCCACCATCGAGGCATTCATCATCTCACCACGCATTGGTATAACCGGAAACCTCGGCGGACTTGAAGGCTCGCTCTACGTTGGCGCCATGTATCAGGACATCGATGAGAATCAGAATGGCACCGTCAACTTCCCGGTCGCGGGACAGTCCCTGCCGGTCGGATACAACGTCATTTCGGAAGCCGAGGATAAGTGGAATTACCTCGTCGGCGCAAATCTCAAGGCTAGCGAAAGCTGGAACTACGGCATCGAGGTCGGCTTCTCCGAGCGTACACACGTAATGGCCACGCTCAACTACCGCTTCTAAACCAAGCGCGAATCAAACTCTCGAGGACGGGCCAAGCGCCCGTCCTTTTTTTGTCCCGCTTGGCCAAGCGATGGCCCTTGCCTCCGCCGCCGCTTGGCTTCATAAACCGCCCGTACTATGAAAGCAGTTGCAACACTCTCCCTCTCCTTTCTCGGCTGGGCCGCGCTTGGCCAAGCCGCCGACCTGCCCAAGTTCCGCCATGTCACCATCGACGACCAGGTGAAAATCGGCTACGGCACCGCCATCGCCGACATGAACGGCGACAAAAAACCGGACATCATCCTGTGCGACGCCCGCAACATCGCCTGGTACGAAAACCCGTCGTGGAAAAAACACATCATCATCGAGACCCTCACCCCGCACGACCACGTCTGCATTGCCGTACGCGACATCGATGGCGACGGTAGGGCCGAGATCGCCGCCGGTGCTCAATGGAACCCCGGCGAAACCAGCGACACCGCCAAATCCGGCGCCGTATTTTATCTTATCCCACCGGCCGACCGAACGCAGAAATGGACTCCGGTTCAACTCGAGCACGAGCCAACCACCCACCGTATGCGCTGGTTTGCCACACCCACCGGAAAGTTCGACCTCGTCGTGCTCCCGCTCCACGGCCGCGGCAACAAGGGCGGCAAAGGCGACGGCGTCCGCACCCTCGCCTACCACAAGCCAAGCGACGCCAAGGGCAAATGGGGCATCACCGTCATCGATGACCGCATGCACATGAGCCACAATTTTGAGGTCGCCCAGTGGGACAAAGATGCCGCCAACGAAATGCTGCTCGCCGGTCTCGAGGGAGTGTTCCTGCTGAACCCGGCGAAGGATGGTGGATGGAGTCGCCGCCAAATCTCCAACAACCCAACCGGCGAAGTCCGCCAAGGTGCCGGTGCGAGGGGTGAAAAATTCATCGCCGCCATCGAGCCGATGCACGGCAACCAACTCTCCATTTACACCGCGGCCAAGGGCGAAAAACTTTGGAGCCGCAACGTCATTACCGACTCACTCGACCAAGGCCACGCGCTGGCCACCGGCGACTTCCTCGGCACCGGCAGCGACCAAATCGTCGTCGGTTGGCGCGGCACACGACGCACCGGCAAAGTCGGCGTGAAACTGTTTTATCCCACCGACAAAAAGCGTACGAAGTGGAAAAGCCAGTTGATCGATGACAACGAGATGGCCACCGAGGACATCCGCGTCGCCGACCTCAACGCCGACGGCAAACCCGATATCGTCGCCGCAGGCCGCGCCACCCACAACCTGAAGATTTACTTCAACGAGTGACCGCTTGGCCAAGCGCATCCAACAATTGCTGAATATCCTCAGCCGTGTGGTTGGCTGTCAGGGTGACGCGCAGTCGTGCCTCGTTGCGAGGAACAGTCGGATAGCGAATCGCCGGGATGAAAAATCCCGCCTCGCGTAGACGCTCCATTGTGGCCACGGCCTTGGCTTCCCCGCCGGCGATCAGCGGCAAAATGGCGCTTGGTTCCGCTGGCGTTTGCCAACCAAGCGACCAGGCGGCGCGCCTCAACTCGTCCACACGCTGCCAAAGCTGACTGCGCAGTGACTGGCCCTCCGCGCCCTGGATGAGTTCCACCCCGGCACGGGCAGCGGCGCTGACCGCCGGGCTCGGCGCGGTCGAAAAAATGAAACTCCGCGCCTTGTTCACCAGCAGTTCGGTGAGTCGGCGGCTGCCGCAGATGAAGCCACCGGCCGCGCCGACCGCCTTGCCCAGCGTACCCATCCGGATCTCGATGCTCTCGCTCAGGCCGCCGGCCGCCGCAAGACCTTGGCCACGCGGCCCGTACAGCCCGACGGCATGCGCCTCGTCGAGCATCAGCCACGCGCCGTAGCGTTCCTTCAACTCGACGATCCCTGCCAGCGGCGCGTGATCGCCATCCATCGAGAAAACGCTCTCGGTCGCCACCAGCACACGCCCTCCCCGGTCGGCGGCCCACTGCAAAAGTTTCTCGAGATTCTCGAGGTCGTTGTGCCGAAATACGCGCATTGTCGCTCCGCTCAGCTTGGCGGCGTCGATCGTTGAGGCGTGGGATTTTTTGTCGAGAATCACCACGTCACCCCGGCCAAGCAGCGATGTCAAAACCCCTTGGGCCGCTGCAAAGCCGGTTGAGAAAACCAGCGCAGCCTTGCTGCCCTGCCACTTGGCTAAGGACGACTCTAGTTCGTGATGCGGTTGCAGCGAACCGCAGATCAGCCGCGACGCGCCAGAGCCGACGCCGAACTGCTCGACCGCCTCCCGCGCCGCCTGGCCAAGCACCGGATGCCCAGCCAATCCAAGGTAGTCGTTCGAGGAAAAGTTGATGACCTTCCGGCCGCCGAGCTTGATGCGGGTCGATTGCGCCGACTCGATCTGCCGAAGCTCACGCCACAAGCCGGCTTCGCGGATCGCTTCGAGATCGTCGCCAATTTGTTCCTCGAATTTCCCCATCAATCTGTCTCAACGACCAACCGATAAAACACCGGCTTGCCGTTGTCGATCCGCAGGTCGGTGTGCTCGAGTGAGTCGAACCGCGCCGTCAAGCCCTTGGCGATCGGCTGCCACTCGGTGGGGTCGCCGTTACTTTTTTCAACGCGATAACGCCGGCCGGGCACGCTCTGCCACCGCATCACAACGGTCTCGGTTTTCACCTCGATCGGTGTCGAAAAATGGAGGAACGAATTACCGTCCTTCGGATCGGTGCCGGCGGCGTATTCCGCGACATCCGCAAACCCATCGACATCAAAATCGCTGCTCGCACCCGCGACGCCGAGCCCGGAAAAATGAAGTTTCTCCCAACTGTCCGATATGCCGTCGTTGTCCGTGTCCGGCCCGACTCGAACTAAGTTTACCACATCGTATCGAGAC
>ENA-OREN01003114-OREN01003114.1-marine-metagenome-genome-assembly--contig:-NODE-3114-length-15787-cov-3.262508_pt1 | contig 15787 bp, 10 predicted proteins | sample MGYA00248624_ERZ508555 | MGnify/ENA primary metagenome ERZ508555 (study PRJEB26222, sample SAMN06267773) | marine metagenome | isolation source: Saanich Inlet, British Columbia, Canada | place...
AGAAACCTCAGTTTGTGCAAAAAGTTTTCTTATGTGGCTAAAGACTCCTGTATATGTTGCAGCGTTTGAACGTGGTGATCTACCAATTGAACCCTGGTCGACAATAACAACTTTTGAGATATTATTAACTCCAATAAGTTGGTCAAACTCTCCTGGATCTTCGGCGCTTCCATGAATTTCCTTTCTAACTGCTTTTGCCAGAATATCATTAATTAAGGAGCTCTTACCTCCACCAGAAACACCAACGACTGAAACGAGGTTAAGAAGGGGGATTGAAACATCACAATCTTTTAAATTATTGTGTCTTGCTCCTTTGATAACAAGTTCCTGATGACTCTTTCTATTTTTTGAAACCACTTTTCTTTCTTTGCCTTTTTTAGCAAAAAGATGCCTCGCTGTTTTAGTATCAGCCTTTCTTAGTTGCTCAATTGTTCCCTCGAAAACAACTTCTCCCCCATCTTCTCCAGCTTTAGGCCCAATGTCAATCAAGTGATCTGCTGCTAGGATAATATCTTTGTCGTGCTCAACCACAACCACTGAATTACCACATTTCTGTAGTTTTCGTAAAGTTTTGATCAGCTTTCTTGTATCGCGCGGATGCAGTCCGATGGATGGTTCGTCAAGTACGTATATCACATCCGACAACCCACTATATAATTGTGTGGAAAGTCTGACTCGTTGAAATTCACCACCTGAAAGTGTTTGGTTACTACGATTCAAATTAAGATATCCTAGCCCAACATCTTCAAACGGTTCTAGTCTAGCAATTATTTCTTCAAAAACTTGCTCTATCATTTTGACTTGGAACTGATTTTCAATGCCAGCCAAGTCTTCTTTTTTGAGCTTTTTTAAAAGTTTTAAAAGACTTTCAATTTCACAAGTTACATATTCATCAATTGTTCTTCCCAAAACTTTAATTGCTAGAAAATCTTTCTTTAGTCTCTTTCCCTCACATTGATGACATTGTACTTTCGTTAGGTATTTTTCCACTTCGTTCCTAATGAAAGACGACTCTGCGTTAATATAGCGATTTTCCAACTCCGCAGCTACCCCCTTAAAAAAAACTTCCTGCTTTTTGATACTTTTTCCCTGAATTGCAATCTTTTCATCTCCAGTTCCATATAGAATCTTGTCTAGTTTTTCTTTTGGAATTTTTCCAATTGGAACATTTAATTTAAATTTATATTTTTTTGCTAAAGCCTTTAAAATCAAACTGTGGCAAGATTCTTTATTAACTCTTCCGCCACTTCTACTCCAAGGCATAATTGCACCTTCATTAATTGAAATTGTTTTGCTTGGAATTATTTTTTCTTCATCAGCACGAAAAACTACTCCCAACCCAGTACAAAGTTCGCATGCACCCTCTGGGGAATTAAAAGAAAAATTCTTTGGTGATAGATCTGGTAAAACATTGTCGCAAGTAGAACATCTAAATTGCTTACTGTATCGAAAGATTTGCTCCCCATCAACAAGTAAGATAGCTGTCCCTTTGGACATTTTTGCAGCTGTTTGTAATGAATCCACGATTCTCTCTCGATCAAAACGTTTTGGCAACAGCATCAGCCTGTCGATAACCACTTGAACTTCCGCATCTTCAGGAAAATTGGTCGTGGAAATCTGCGAAACCATGTGTATCTTACCTGCAATCCTAACTCTTGCAAATCCTTGAGATGAAATTGCATTAATTTTCTCTCTGCTCGTTTTCTGTTCTCCGTTCCATTTTGCCAAAACAAGAATTCTGGTTCCCTTTGGCATTTTTCTAATTTTATTAATCAAGACTTCTTCGTTCTGCTTTTCCATTTTTCCACCACATTTAGCACAAAATGGTTGTCCTGCTTCGGCAAACAATACTCTAAAAAAATCATAGATATCTGTTATGGTACCTACAGTTGAACGTGGATTATTTAAATCACTTTTCTGATCAATCGCAATAGCCGGAGAAAGATTGGTGATGCTTTTTGTTTTTGGCTTTTTGACAGACTGAAGGAAGAATCTCGCGTGTGAAGAGAGGTTTTCAACGTATCTGCGATAACCTTCCGCATAAAGAGTGTCGAATGCCAAAGAACTCTTTCCACTCCCAGAAACTCCCGTAACTACTACTAGCTTATCTTTTGGAATCTCAATGTTAATTTTTTTTAAATTATTCTGAGATGCCTCCTTGATAATTATTTTATTGTGTTTCCCCATAAGAAGTTGTTACTTTTATCTAAGGATATAGTTTACTACAAAAAGAAGCATAAGTAAAGACTCTCTTGTCATAGAATACTGACTTTTTTATTTTTTATTTACTTGCAACATTGCCTTCCCTCGCAACGCTCTGTGATAACTAATTGCAAAGCGATGTGCTTCATCTCTTACTTCTGCTATTGTTTTTTTGGTTATTTTAGGAATATCTCCATAAGAAAAAATATCTAATTTCTTTCTCGTTGGTCCTTTTGCAACAGCTAAAATTGGCACTGATAATTCTAAATCTACGAGTAAATCTCGTACTAATCTTAGGTGTACACTGCCGCCATCAATGACAAGGAGGTCTGGCATTGCCCAATCATTTGAAAAACGTCTTACTAAGAGCTCTTTCATTGCTGCAAGGTCATTTTGTTCTGTCTCTCCGCGAATTTTAAATTTGCGATATTCTTTTTTATTCGCCTCAATGGTTCCAAATTGGTTATCAAAAACAACCATTGATCCTACAATTTGGTTCTTACCAGTATTAGAAATGTCATACCCTTCGATTCTTAGTCTTTTGCTAGAATGGAGCTTCTGTTTATTTCGATCACTAATCATGGCCATGTCTTGAATGTGCCTTAGTGCAAAAAGTTGATTTCTCAGTTTTGCAGCTTTTTCAAACTCATTTTTTTTAGCAAAGTTATCCATCTCTCTTTGAATTTTCCTAATAAGCACCTTTTTTTTTCCAAGAAACATCAGTTCAATTGCTTTAATGTTTTTTGCATAATCTCTTTTAGAGATTTGTCCGTCATATGGCCCGGGACAAAGCCCAAGTTGAAAATCCAAACATCCTTTTTCTGTTTTCTCCTTTCTGTCATGATAGGGGAATATTTTTCTCAAGATTTTTAAAGCTCTTTCAATTAAATGCTTTGCTGTAAAAGGTCCGAAAATTCGCGAGTTATCTTTGACTAGCCCTTGCTCTAGATCGGTTTTTCTGTAAATTTCAAACCGTGGAAAATCCTCCTTTGTTACTGCGACATACACAAAGGATTTATCATCTTTCCCCATCACATTATATTTTGGCTGCAACGCTCCAATCATTTCTTGTTCAAGGAAGTATGCTTCCAAAACAGATTCTGCTTCCCTTACTTCAATCCTTTTTATTTGCGAAATAACAAACTCGATTGGCCTTTCATAGTTTATTTTCTTTCGGAAATATGAACTTACTCGACTCTTAAGAGCGGTGGCTTTCCCGATATATAAAAGATCTTCTTTGTTTGTGGTTTTATTTACACCATAAAAAAGATACACTCCTGGCTTTGTTGATAAATTTTTTAATTGATTTTGAAATAAATTAGACATTTGCTTTGCAGTTTCTATTGAAAAACTTGAAAAAAAATTAATTATTCTTTATATTGGAATTGAACAAAAATATACCTAAGGAGGTTTTAGATGACACTACAAGGGAAAAGTTCTATCGTCGTAAGACTGAAGAATGACCAAGAAAGCGTGACTATCGAGGAGGTTTTCCATGACCTCAACAAGCAGGGTATTTTTAATTTAAATCTACTGGCGGGTGCGATCTATCAAGGAAGCCGTTTTGTTTCATCGCTAGGTGCTAATTTGTTTGTTATTGCAAATGAGTTTGCTGGGATACAAGAAGCTGCTCTGAAACTTCCTTATTTTGAGGAAATAGTTCTTTAAACAACTCAATCTCAATACTAATCTCCTTTCAACAAACAATTGTGACGGGCAACTCATTAATCTTCTTGAGTTGCCTGTCTATTTTTTTTCTTCCTTTCCTTTTCCAATTCGAATGCAATTTTTAAATATTTTCCTGTATAACTAACCTCTCCTAGAAGCGCAACTTGTTCTGGTGTCCCTGCGGCTACTACCCTACCTCCAGCATCTCCACCTTCTGGTCCAAGGTCAATTATCCAATCAGCGGCTCTGATTACATCCATGTTGTGCTCAATTACAACAATAGTGTTTCCCGCGTCAACCAACCTATTTAATACTTCTAATAATTTTTTGACATCCTCGAAGTGCAAGCCAGTTGTTGGCTCATCTAGAATGTATAATGTATTGCCTGTATTTCTCTTTGACAATTCTGTCGCCAATTTAATTCTTTGTGCTTCGCCCCCTGAGAGAGTGGTTGCACTTTGTCCAATACGGATATAACCGAGTCCGACGTCTTGCAATGTCTTGAATTTATTGTGTATCTCTGGGAAATTTTCAAAAAAATCCACTCCTTGATTGACTGTCATCTCAAGAATGTCTGAGATATTCTTTCCCTTATACTTAACTTCCAGTGTTTCTTTATTGTATCGTTTCCCATCGCAAACATCACATGGCAAATACACATCAGGCATAAATTGCATTTCAACCTTTAATTGTCCATCACCTTTGCAATTTTCACATCGCCCACCCTTCACATTAAAAGAAAATCTTCCAAGCGCATATCCACGCTCTTTAGCTCCTGCTGTTTTTGCAAAAAGCTTTCTGATTGGAGTAAAGGCTCCTGTATAGGTAGCCGGATTTGAACGTGGAGTCCTTCCAATTGGACTCTGATCAATCATAATCACTTTATTGACGTGATGATACCCAACAATGTCTTTTACTCTTCCTGGTACATGCATGCTTCTCTGTAAACGATTTGCCATCCATTTATACAAAATATCTTCAACTAATGTTGATTTTCCACTACCAGAAACACCTGTTACGCAAGTTAAAACTCTTGTGGGGAATTCTATATTAACACTTTTCAGATTGTGCTCACTGGCCCCACGCACTGCAAGTGTTTTTTTACTAGCGACCTTTCTTCTTTCTTTTGGAGTCTCAATAACACGAGTTCCGTTCAAATAACCAGCTGTCACAGATTTTTGATCATTTAACATCTCCTTAACTGTTCCTGAAAAAGTAATCTCTCCTCCATGCCTCCCTGCTCCAGGGCCAATGTCTACAATGTGTTGCGCATTCCGAATGGTCTCTTCATCATGCTCAATCACAATTACAGTATTCCCGAGTTCTCGCAATTTAATTAACATCTTCAGAAGTTTTGTGTTGTCTCTCGCATGCAATCCAATCGATGGTTCATCTAAAATATAAAGAACTCCTACTAGCCCAGAGCCTATTTGAGATGCTAGGCGAATTCTTTGTGCCTCACCTCCGGATATTGTATTCGCTGTTCGAGAAAGAGAAAGGTATTCCAAGCCAACATTCGCCAGGAAACTTAAGCGATTTCTTACTTCTTTTAAAATTTTATCAGAGATAAGCTGCTCTCTCTTGGTAAATTTAATGCTATCAACAAATGTTATCGCTTCCTTCACCGATAAATTCGAGAGTTCAGCAATATTTTTACCTCCAATCGTAACAAGTAATGAGGACTTTCCCAGCCTCGCTCCGCTACAAACTGGACAGGCCTTGTTACTCATATATTTTTCGATTTCTCTCTGGACTGCGCTTGATTGTGTTTTGTAATATCTTTTAATGAGATGATCCATAATTCCATTCCATTTCACATCATATTGACCTGAGCTAGACTTAAAGCGATATTTAATTGTAATATTATTGTCATATTCACTTCCTGGCCCCTTTAGAATAATGTTTTTATCACTAGCAGTCAGATCTTTGATTCGTGTGTTCTGAGGGATTCCAAATTCTCGACAAACTGCATTTAGTAGGACTCCATAATAATTATTACGCTTATAGCTCCATGGAATGAAACCACCTTCGTTAATCGTTTTATTCAAATCAGGCATAACAAGACTCTGGTCAATCTCTTTCTTCAACCCCAACCCTTCACATTCATCACAAGCGCCAAATGGCGAATTAAAAGAAAAAAGCCTCGGTTCAAGCGGCGGGAATTCAATGTCATGGTCTGGACAAGAAAGTTTTTGATTAAAGACTTTCTCTTGAGATCCCGTATTGATCCTTACAAGTCCTTGTGCCAGTTTTAAAGCAGCTTCAATCCCTTCATAGATTCTACTAATGTTGTCTGACACAACATCAACTTCATCAATGATAATATCAATAGAATGTTTTTTTTGTTTATCCAGTTTAAGCTCTTTCCAGTCCAAAAGATGCATCTTATTCCCATTAACAATAGCCTCTGAAAACCCTTGCTGAAATAAGTCTTTTAATAAAGTGTTGTACTCTCCCTTTCTACCTCTAACGATTGGCGCAAAAATTTTAATCCTTGGGTTGCTTTTTTCTTCTTTATTTTTAGTAATTTCTGGTAAATCCATGATTCTCTCAACTATTTCGTCAACGGAGAGTTTGGATATTTCTTTTCCACATTCGAAGCAATGAGGAAGCCCAATTTTTGCATAAAGCAAACGTAAATAATCATGGATCTCCGTGACAGTTCCGACTGTTGAGCGTGGATTATGTGAGGCACTTTTTTGATCAATTGAAATGGCAGGAGAAAGTCCTTCTATATAATCAACATCTGGTTTATCCATTTGACCCAAAAATTGCCTAGCGTAACTTGAGAGGCTCTCTAGATAACGCCTCTGTCCTTCAGCAAAAATTGTGTCGAAAGCTAGAGTGGATTTTCCACTCCCAGAAAGACCAGTAAAGACAATAAATTTGTCTCTTGGTAATCCTAAGTTAATATTTTTTAAATTATGTTCGCGAGCTCCTTTTATATAAATTGTGTTTTCTCTCATTTGCTATTTTTTGAATTTAGTTCAGTGCATTTTAACATTGATCTATGATTTAAACAAGGGTTCTCTGTTTCCTAGATAATACAAAACCCCGGGCGTTGCCGGGGCTCTGTAATATATAAGAACTTCATGTCCAAAAGAACTTTTTGTATTTTTGTTTTTCTTTTGTATTAACCTTCTAGACATGAAACAAGTGGCTTAATACAAATCCATTAACCAACACTAATTACCATTGTTAATGAATTACATGTTTGACACTCTTTGCGAATATTTTTCAAGATTTTTTAGCTGACTCTGAGAAAGAGTTTTAGCTTTTTCGATTGAATCTTTGATAAGATTCTTTGAAAAACTCATCTTCGTTCCCGGACTCACACCACCAGCAAACGCAACATTTTTTCGAAGATAATCTTCTATATAAATTTTGTGCTCGACTGTTAAACTTGAGTCATTATTCTTCTCTAGATAATCTCTTAGTGCTTTACGAGCAAGGGTTGTCTGACTATCACCGCTAACCGCAGTCTCGATAAACGCTGCTTCTGACTCTTCACTGATAGACGTTTGTACGTTTTCAGTTTTTACTTCAGGGGTTTTGACTTCTTCAGCTCTTGGTTGCTCTACTTCTTCTTGGGAAACTTCTGTTGCTTCCTCAGCTTCTTCGCCAATAATTGTTACTGGACTCTCTTCTTCCATAGCTGCAATTTCTTCGCCAAGTTCTTCCACAATAGTTTCTTCGTATACCAACTCTTCATCAGTTCTTTTTGAGTAGGAGTAGATTCCTGCTGCAATAGCAATGACGATTAGCACAGAAAGAACAATCCTGATGTTGTCTTGAAGCCAGTTTTTTGTTCTCCCTCCCATACCTAGATCTTCTTGAATTTCTGGAGTTTCTTCCATTTTTTTCACCTTCCTTTCTAGAATTAATTGATGTACAAAATAAAGTTAACTTTGTACTCAAAAAATTTAATTTTTAACGTTCTATAAATGCGCCTTGAAAAGCACTTATGCCCTCATTTTAACAAAAAACAAACACACGTCAAGTTAGTTTTTTTTTGCGCTACATAACCATATAAATAATCTTTTGGTATTTCTTTTGAGTTTTCACCTTTAAATGCTATAATTACGAAATAGCAACCAATCTTAAAAACAAAATGTATACATTAAAAAAAGACCCTACTATCTCGGCGCCGCAAAAAAATATGCCTCACCCTAAAAGTTTTAGGCCAGCAATAGCCCCTTTAAAAAAAATACCTCAAAAACTACAGCAACCGAAGCCTCTAAAGCAAGTTATCAAAAAGAAAAAGATTGGTTCTTTGCAAACAAAAACTCTTCTTTCTTGGCAAGCGCTTAAGTTTGAGAGTACTCCCAAATCCACAGCTTGGTATGTTGTTATTTTTGTTATTTTAGTTTCCTTGGTTGCACTCGGACTCTTCTCGGACAATTTTCCTTTGGCAATTCTAGCAATTCTAATTGGTCTTATTCTCTATCTTTTTGAAAAAAAAGAGTCTCAGTATTTCAAATTTGGTATAACAACGGAAGGTATTTTTGCACAGGACAGGATATATAAATTTTCGTCACTCGATAATTTCTGGATATTTTACAAGCCAAATGGCAGAAAAGATCTTTCTTTGAAAAGCAAAAAATCTCTTATTCCATATATACAAATCCCTTTGGGTGATGTCGACCCTTCAACCTTAAGAGAGGCTTTGCTTGATTTTATTCCAGAAGTTGAACATGAAGAAGCTATAGCTGATTCATTAGAAAGGTTAATTTAAAACTCAGCCAACAATTTGACAAAAGGCACCATTTCAGGATTTAATGAGATAGTGCTTTTTATTAAAAGTATTGTCCTTGTAGCTCAGCTGGATAGAGCATTGGTTTGCGGAACCAAAGGTCGTAGGTTCAAATCCTGCCAAGGACACCTCTATTTTATCTATTTTTTAATCACAAAAAATGGAAAGTTTTTCTTTCTCAACACCAATATCTGAACTTTCTTTTGTTTCTTTGGCTTGGCAACGAAAACTCACGAACCTTGGTATTAAGACTGTTGAAGATTTACTATATCACTTCCCTTTTAGATATAATGATTTCACTCAATTCAAGAGCGTTTCCGAGCTTATGATTGGAGAGACTGTAACTATTCGAGGAAAGATAGTCTCTCTTCAAACAAAAAAAATTTGGGGCAAGAGAAGAATGGCTATTACAGAAGCTTTTATTGACGATAGTTCTGGAACTATAAAGGTTGTTTGGTTCAATATGCTTGGTCCCTTGAAATTTATTAAAAAAGACAAGTTTGTTGAAATTAGTGGGAAAACTTCTTTATCAAAAAACCAAGAACTTCACTTCTCCCACCCTAATTTTGAATTGATATCGAAAAAACGCTTTGAAACAGCTGAATTTATTGAAAGTAGTTCTTCGTCAACAGGTTCTCTGATTCCAGTTTACCCAGAGACTAAGGGACTAACCTCTTTCTGGCTCAGAAAAACAATTAAGCGTGTCTTGGATTCTATAAAAATCAAAGAGTTTCTTCCTATCCCCATCCTTAAAGAATGTGCTTTCCCCTCACTCGAAGATGCGCTTTGGGATGTTCATTTTCCAGAAAGGCTAGGGCAAAGCTCCTTAGCTAAAAAACGCTTCGCTTTTGAAAAAATGTTATTTTTTCAGCTAAAAGCTCTGACAATAAAAATGGCTTGGGATAAGAATAAAGCTCCAAAAATCAAATTTAATAAAAAACTGATTGGAGATTTTGTTGCGTCGCTGCCGTTTACTCTTACTGGCTCCCAAAAAAAATCAGCTTGGCAAATAATACAAGACTTAGAAAGAAACGTTCCTATGAATCGTCTTTTGGAGGGTGATGTTGGAACTGGGAAAACAGTAGTCGCAGCACTAGCAATTCTCTCGATAATTTCAAATGGTTTCCAGGCAGTATTTCTTGCTCCCACTGAAATTTTAGCAATTCAACACTATGAAGCAATGTCTAAGTTGTTTAAAAAACTTTCTTACACTGGAGCAATTCTGAGTGGGACTCAAAGCAAAATTGGAAGTAAGGTTTTTAAAAAAACTGAACTCAAGAAAGCTCTTTTGACTGGAGAAATTGATTTTGTTATTGGGACCCATGCACTTTTACAGGATACTATCTCCTTTAAGAAGCTTGCCTTAGTTGGAATTGATGAACAACATCGGTTTGGTGTTAAACAACGCGCATATCTACAACAAGAGACTCTGGGAATCAAAGATGGTGTCTCTGCTAAGCTTCCTCATCTTTTGACGATGACAGCCACCCCAATCCCAAGAACTCTCTCTCTGGCTCTTTTTGGAAATTTGGATCTCTCTATTATTGATGAATATCCAAAAGGACGAAAGAAGATTATTACAAAAGTGGTCAGTTCAAGAGGTCGCGAAAAGACGTATGCTTTTATTAAGCAAGAGATTGCCAAGGGACGACAGATTTTTTTAATTTATCCTTTGGTGGCGGAGTCTTCAAAGATTTCCCAGGTTAAGGCAGCGAAGGAGGAGATTGAGAAACTCAAAAAAGGGCCTTTTTCGGAGTTTAAGCTTGAACTTTTACATGGAAAAATGAAATCTAAAGATAAAGATGTTGTAATGAAAAACTTTAGAAATCAGGAATTCCAAATCCTAGTTGCTACGTCGGTTGTCGAAGTGGGTATTGATATCCCCAATGCTTCAGTAATGGTTATTGAAGGAGCAGAACGTTTTGGCTTAGCACAACTACACCAATTCAGAGGAAGAGTAGGCCGTGGAGAACACCAATCTTATTGTTTTTTAATAACGTCTCCAAATGCTCCTTCCTCTACAAAACGCTTGGGTGTTATGGAAAAAACAACTGATGGCTTTGTGATAGCTCGGGAAGATATGAAAATTCGCGGACCAGGTCAATTTATGGGCCTTGCGCAATCTGGAACGCCTGATATTGCCATGGAGTCCTTAACTGACGTCAAAACAATTCAACTTGCAAGAATTAAAGCTCAGGAATTATTGCAAAATGACATGTCTTTAAAAAAATACCCTCTACTGAAAAAACGTTTAGCTAAGATAAACTCTCTAATTCACTGGGAATAGTCATGCAAAAAATAAAAATAATAACTTTTTTTTCTCTTTTTATAATTTTTGTGTTGTTTTTATTTTTTCAAAAAAGTTCTCCGTCGCCACAAAATCTCTCTATCACACCTGAATATCAACGGACCTTGCAAGAGATGGTATTGACGATTCCACAGAGATTGACTTCTGAAAAGGAAACCTTGACACTGCTTAACAACAGTTATCGCAATCTTTTGTTGGCTCTCCCTGACTACACACATTTAGTCATTTTTACACATCAAGCTAATAAAGAGCTTTTATTTAAATTCCTAAAAAGTCTCCCTATTAAAAATAGAGTGACTTACCATTTCTCAAATAGCACTTCTTTGGAGCTTTGGGCTCAGGATTATTTTGAGCCTGCCATTCAAGATAATTCCACTCAATTATTGTTATTGCCGCTAACAACAAAAAAGGTTCCTTCTTTTAATCGCATGCGAAAACGAAATTCGGTCGTTAAAACTTTAGATAACCATCTAACTGTGCCTTTTTTCTTTGAGGGTGGCAATATAATGGCAGCAGAGAATGAACTAGGACACTTTGTTTTTATTGATTTTGAAACTATCAAAAAAACACGAGATTTGTACAAAACCTTTGGCAAGAATCTATCTATATCTCAGGTAGGTAATTTAATTCAAGGATTTTTCTTAGATTTAAAAGTTGTGGTTTTAGGAGATACAACAAGGGAGGGTAATTTTGTTCACCTAGACCAATCTGTGCTCTTTTTGGATAACAATACTGTAGTGGTTTATAGCGTCAACGACAAACCTCAAAGCAAAGCTTCCTTGCAACACAAATTATACAAAAAACAATTAACATCCCTTGGGTTTAAAGTAAAAACACTCCCAATTTCTTCTATTGGAATAGAAAGCTCTACTTCTTCATTAAATGCAATCGTTTTTAAAGATTCAGAAACTCAAGAAAAAAAGGTTATTTTTCCAGTATACCCCGGGCAATTAAACGGGGAGGATGAAAAAAAATCACCTCTACTAAAAGATGATTTGAAAGGAGAAGCTCTCTTGGCTTTCGATTTATTTTTGGAATTAGGATATTTACCGATCCCAGTCTTTGATGGTAGTACCTTTAAACAAAAAGGTAGCCTGCATTGCATTTCAAATGTTCTAAGATGAGGCGTCTCTTCTGTCGATAGCCTTTTTATAGATTGCTTCTAATTGTTTGACTCTTTTTTGGTTATCAAATTCTTTTGCTTTTTCTTGAGCAGCTTTTCCAAAAAACTCTCTTTTCTTTCTATTAGCAAGCATTTCCTCTACTTCTTTTTTAAAATTTCCCGGCTCTTGATTGGTCATAACTCCAGTTTTTTGATTCTCTAGTTGGTCAATAACGCCGGAAGCTTCAACGGCAACAATTGGGAGTCCACTTGCCATTGCTTCTGTAATTGTGACTCCTTGTGTTTCTGTTAGCGAAGCATGCACAAAAACATCAGTAGCGGCATAAAAATCCGGAACAACTTGCTGTTTAACTAGTCCTGCAAAAATTAATTGCTCCAAAATTCCCAACTCTCTTGCCCCACTTTTAATGCCACTAACCAAACTACCCTCTCCCACAAAAAGAAGTTTTATATTCTTGTCATTCTTTAGAATAGGGAAGATTTCTTGAATCAAAAAGACAATATTCTTTTCGTTCTCAATTCTGCCTAAGAACATAATTATTTTCTGGCTTTTTTTGACACCTAACCTTTTCCTAGTTTCTTCACGATTACCCCCTTGTAGTCGCTTACACTCAACTCCAGTAGGCAGTACCTCAATCTGTGTTGTGATTTCTCTTTCTTTCATATATTCCTTGATTGTTTGACTTGGGGAAATACAAATGTCGCATTTATTGGCGAAATCAGTCACTTTTTTTCTAACAATTCTTTTTAGTAACTTTTGAGGAATAATTGGTGGAACGTAATGTGTGTATTCTTCATATTTAGCATGGTGTGTAAAAATAAGAGGAATATTGTTTTTCTTCGCAATTCGCATAGCGTCGCAACCAATAGAAAAAGGATGTTGTGCATGGATAATATCGAATTCAAGTTCTTCTGCTTCTTTCTGTATTTTTGGAAATCGTGAAAAAGCAATTGGATATTTAATCTTATAACCAACCATTACGGAAGGGTAAAGATGGATATTTTGAAGTTCATATTTATACCCCCAAAAACGAGGGGTGAAGAGATGAACTTCGTGTCCCAACTCTTCAAGACCTAAACGAAAATTTTCAACAGAAACGGTTGAACCATAGGTAATTGGAAAATATGAATTTGCAAAAAAGGCTATTTTCATTGTTTTGTGTCTACTTGCTTTCGTGAGGAAATCTGCTCTATAAAGTTTAATATCATATCAAAGCAATCTTTCATTTCATCTTGAATAAAAACATGATCTTCATTTTGAAGTTTAATCCATTGCAACTTCTTTACTTTGGAGCTGACACTATTATAGATCACCCAAGGTGAATATTTAGCAACTACATAATCTTTATTGGTTTGTAGAATTAGTAATGGTGCAGTCACCTTTAGTAATGAAAAAGCGCAGTGTCTGGTCGCGCTCAAAACCTCTCTCACACAAATTGTTGGATAATATTGATATGAAGTTGTATTAAAGAAGTCAAAATCTCTTTGGATGCTTTTTGGGTAATTTTTTTTAAGATATTTTTTAAAAAACGGTACGAAAAATGAACCCATCCAAACACCAAGGTGATTCTTAAAATGAACAGGTGTTCCCAAAAGAACAATTCCGTCCACTGCCGTTTCCTGACTAACAAGTAGGGAAATATTTCCACCAAGCGAAATACCTATTAAAACAACCCTTTTAATTCCTTTTTCTGACTTCACTTTTTTGATAGCTCTCTTGGTATCATTAATCCAATCCGCCTCCGTGGCTTTAGCTAGGTCATCAGGTGTTGTTCCGTGCCCACTTAACAGCGGTGCGTGCACTAGATAGCCCCTTTTATTAATAAAATTTGCCAATGTTTTAACTTGCTTAGGAAAGGCTGACCAACCATGTAAAATAACCACGGCTGTCTCATTTGTTCCTGGAAGTAAAAGATCTTCATCTTTCCATCTCTCAATATCCTCCTTTGTGAAGCCAAATGGTATCATTGTTTTTCTATAAAAAATTAACCTTCATACTCCTCTTTTCCAAAAACATGTTTCCAAAAAACACGTTCTTTCCGGGGAAGTTTCTTTTTTTGCTCTTGCTCCTCTCTTTGCTTTTGCTGTGTTTGTTCAGTTTCTGCTTCAATCAAACTGTCGGCGATTTGTATTTCCAGTAACTCTTTGTTCAATTCCTCCTCTCTTATTAATGCCTTCGCTTCTTTTTTTTCCTTTATTTTTTGTTTCGTTATCTCTTCTTTTTGTGATAATTCCCAAATTTTCATATTGCCAATAACTTTTTCTGAAACAATTTCAAATTCATCTTTGTGTTTTTTAGAAATATAGCTTGCGTTTTCTGTGTTTCCATGTCGAACAGAGGCGAAGGCGCAAGATTGGTTTGTATCAGTAGAGAAAGAAATTCTTTTTACTTCGCTTTCTGGATAATACAACCCAAAAATATAACCATAGGGTGAGAGATAGGTTTGCTCTGAACGAAAACAAAGTTTTTTGTTTTGTTTCTTAGAAACTTCAAACATCTCTTGCGCGGCAATCCTTAGTTGCTTTACGCCAATTAAATCCCCTTGTTTAAGCTCTAGGTCTCTAACATAACTACCTTCTCCTTCTTTTTGCTTATCTAAGGAATAATACCAATAACCAACAGCATAACTATTAACAATAATTAGAAATGAGGCAATTCCTGTAATTAAGATTTTTGAGATTTTCTTATATTTAAATCCTTCGAACCATTGAAACAACAATGCTAAAAATACAAATGGTAAGAAGGCTATTAATAACCAAAATCTTGGTTTTGAAATATCCATTGCTAGTTTTGAATAAAGCACAACAAAAACTAAAAACCAAATAACTATAAGTGACATAAAAGCTTTTTTAGTATGCCATTTTTCCGTTTTCCAGATACTCCTAAATCTCCAAAACGAGAAAATTACCATGAAAGCCAAAAACCAAATAAGTTCTTTGGAATTTAGGTTTCCATATGAAGTAAGTATCATTGAGTAATATTTAGCATGCAATCTAAGTGATTGATCAAGTTGAACTGCTATTGTTACGTCATCTGAACCTTTTGTTGAAAGCGCATAAAGAAATTGGTGTGTATTATCAAATCCAGTAAAAACTTCACTGATTGCTACTGGGACATAGAAAAAAGTAAGAATCCCTAATGCTAAAAACCAAAATTTCAATTTAATCTTTCTTGGCCAATTGAAAATCCAAAAAACAGCAATAACAACAGGCAGTGCTAAAAATGCCGTAAAATGCAATTGACTTGCGATTGCATAACCAAAGGCTGCTAATAATAACCATTTGCCTGCTTTTTTAGCATCTTTTTGAACAACACACTTGAAAGCGCCCAATAATGTTAATAGCGCCCAAAAAGGTATTGAGTTGGGATTCCAAGCAAAGCGTGCATATTGGGTTAAAATAAAAGAAGAAGAGAAAACACCAATAACTATGATAGAAACTTTCTTCGAAAAAAAGCTACGCAAAAAATAATAAAAAAGCGGGATTGTTAAAACAGAGAAAAGTAAATCTGGAAAAGCAAGCACATAGGGTTCCATGGAACCAAAGAACTTAGCTGATGCAAATTGAAAATAATAGAACATTGGTCCAAGTCTTAAAAATGAGCCTGCTGCTCGTGGGCCCAACAATGGCAATTCCTCTACCCCGCCATTGAAAGCTGTTTGAATCAGTTTTGCATCCCTTGCTTGATCCATTCTGAAATAAACAGTCTCTTCGATGTTCCAGGAGCGAACAC
>ENA-OREN01003118-OREN01003118.1-marine-metagenome-genome-assembly--contig:-NODE-3118-length-15767-cov-4.311918_pt1 | contig 15767 bp, 10 predicted proteins | sample MGYA00248624_ERZ508555 | MGnify/ENA primary metagenome ERZ508555 (study PRJEB26222, sample SAMN06267773) | marine metagenome | isolation source: Saanich Inlet, British Columbia, Canada | place...
TTGTTTGCGGCCAATTATTAGTCAATGGATAATCTTGTTTAAACGTTGTAAATTTTACTTTTTTCATTGTTCCAGAAGATTTTGCAGAAAAACTATGATTTAGGACTTGTTTCAAACTATCTTTTTCTGTTGTTCTTACTTTAAACAACTTTTCCAGTACTGAATCTATTTTATGTTTCAATCTAAAAGAAGAATCTTTCAGTATAGTTATTTTCCAAGTGAAACTGGTGAAATCCTTGATCGAAACTACTTCATTTTGTGGATTTTCGACTTTTATTAGTAAATAATTCGTTCTATCAAGATTGATTTTCATGTTGCACTCTGTAAATACAACCATGCCTTGCTCGTCGATTTCTATATCTCCAAAAGAGATTTTCTCGGCCATGAGTTACACTTGAAAATATAGTATTTAAAATTAAGAGTGTTTTTTATGGAGTTGAGATTGGATAGTTTGTGCGTCCTCCATTTCTTCGGATATACGAGAATGATTCATTGAAATCCCGTACAGTTCTTGCAGCAATGACCAACAAGCAAAGTAACGAGGACGGAACACTTTCTGATGAAGAAATCAAATGGCTAGTACGCCGAGCAAAAGGCGGATTTTCCATCACCACAACTGCCGCAGCTAACGTCACTGAACACGGCCGTGGTTGGGAGGGTGAAATGGGTGTATGGGGCGACCATCAGTTACCTGGCTTAACCAAGATGGCAACACAACTCAACGAAACAGGAACCGTGAGTCTTGCTCAAATTTTCCACGGAGGAATGCGAGCCCCCAAATCACTCAATGGTGTTCAACCGGTTTCAGCAAGTGTGAATACCGAGTCTGGAATGGATGGATTATACACTCGAGAACTGACGCATCAAGAAGTGCTCGACATGATTCAATCGTTTACCGATGCAGCAGTTCGTTGCCAAAAAGCAGGTTTTCACGGTGTAGAATTACACGGTGCCCACTCCTATCTCATTTGCCAATTTTTAGGAAGTGTAACCAATCGGCGAGAGGATGAATGGGGTGGTGATTTGATGGGTCGTAGTAAATTCTTGCGTGACATGATAACTTCGGTTCGTGAAGCTACTGGACCGGATTTCTTAATCGCAGTGCGCATTTCACCCATCATTGAGAAGGCTGGAATTTTCCTACATGAAAGCCTCGAATTGGCCGAAATTCTTTGCCAAATGGAGATTGATATGCTGCACATTTCATGCTGGGATGTATTCCAAGATGTTGCTGGTGATGAAGACGGCCCAAGTCTTACCAAGAGATTCGCAGAAGTTGTCCCAGAACACATACCTCTCATTTCTACAGGTGCTGTTTGGACTTCCTCTGATGCACAATGGCTGATGGATGAAGGGGCAGATTTGGTCGGTGTTGCCAGGGTTGCTATTGCACATCCCGACTGGCCCATGCACCTTGAAGACCCTAATTACTCGCCCCAACGCCCACCGTTTAGCGAGCAACACTTGTTAGATGTTGACCTCAGTCCAGTGTTTGTCGACTACATGAAGCGCTGGAAAAACTTCGTTATTGGCGGTAACTAATCAGAACTCATTGAGTCAAATTCCATTGTTAGTGGACGTGCCGAGCCAATGAAAAAGCAAAAAGAAGCGTATTTTTCATGGCGCAAGTCCACCATGGATTTGATGAAATCATCTCAAATGGTGGACGTGCCGAGCAATCAATGAAGGTGATTTGATTTGGTTTCGTTGATGCGCACGTTCCACTCACGTTGTATTATGTTTCAACAAGAGTGGACGTGCCGAGCCAACAAAAGAAGCGTTTGATAGCATTTCTTTTGTGGCTGAACGGCCAACTGAACCGCATTTATTCATCTCTGGTGGACGTGCCGAGATTTGAACTCGGGGCCTCTACCATGCCAAGGTAGCGATCTTCCAACTGATCTACACGCCCATTAGGGTGCTTTCGCAATCCTTCCACTTGCACGCCCATCATAAGCATTGCCAACTCGTCTTGCTTGTTTTTCCATCGGTTTTCAATCCTTCAGTGACTTGTTTTATCGTTCCTTTAAGTAGTGTAGAGTGGTTACTTTTATGGTAATTAATATGAGGAGAAAAGACATCGAAAAAGACCTGCAGAACGCACATGATAATGGCCATAATGTCTGGGCGATTGGTGACGTTCATGGTTTCTCAATGACACTTGAAGCCCTGTTAGATCAATGTGATTTGTCGATGGATGACCGTGTGGTATTATTGGGCGATTTAATTGACCGCGGACCTGATAGTTTTGATGTAGTTAGAATAGCTCGTAGCGACCCAAGAATTCACTGTGTCAAAGGTAATCACGAAGACATGATGGTGAACGGATTTAATCTTGAACTGCTTCAAAACCCTGACAGTGATATGCGGTATTGGATGTACAACGGCGGTTTGGCTACGGTTGCATCCTATGTTCGAGGCTATACAGATGAAATGGGAGGTGAAGACTCTGAACGGCTTTTGGCCCAAGTGAATGATGATAAAGATTGGATGGGGCGACTTCCGTCTCACCTTATCCTAGACCAGTGGCGATTAGTTCATGCAGGCTATGACCCGCGTCAAGATTTAGAAACTCAAGGTGAAGGAGTTCATTTGTGGATACGAGGTCCATTCCATTCTGCATCAAAACCCATTGATGGGCAACGTTCTGTTATTTTTGGCCACACCCCTACAATGAATCTGAACAAATCATTTGGTGCGGACCGATGGGGGATGCCTTGGTTTTCCGAAGTACAACTCAATGATGGGCGTTCTGCTAGCATAGGGCTAGACACTTGTGTATTTCACGACGAAAATAAACCTGCAAGGCTCACCGCTTTGAATTTACAAACACTTGAAGTTCGACAAGTCGAGCGTGTTGAGCCTTGGGATTCGGTAGAGCGTGAAAAAGCAAGCCAAATGTAGAATTCTCATTTAATGAATGCAAGCAATAAATACCGCGACCTACTGGCATAGGCGTATGAACAAGATTCCTGTCTACCTTTGCATAGCCATTTTACTTGGTCAAGTGATGTTATTTTCATCAGAAGATAGTATGAATATTAGTTCTGAAGATTCCGAATTTGATATTGAAAATACAGTCCTGACATCTGGGCGTAATGATGCTGAAGATGCCGGTTGGGTAATCGAAACTGTAGAAACATCCAGCTCACAAGGAAGTTGGGTCGAACATGGCAAGTACAATTCCTTGGCTATTGGCTCAAATGGCACACCCCACATATCTTATCTTTCAGCAATTGAAACTAATTATGTCACAAATCACACATCCTTCGATGGACAAACATGGAATTCTAACACTGTAGCGACATCAAATGGTGCCCCATGTTCAGCCCTTGACTCTTCAGACAGCCCCCATGTGGGGATATACACTTCTTATTCTTCAGGCGATGCGGATCTTAGTTTGGCGACAAATACGGGGCAAAACTCAAGTTCATGGACTCTTGAAATGATAGATAATTCTTCATCAAATGTTGGTAGTAATTGTGATATGAAAGTTGGTCCAGATGGGGACATCTATGTTGTATATTGGAAATGGGAAGTGAATAATCATTCCCTAAAATTTGCTCACTATGACGGTAATTCATGGACTACTTCTGATATTGACAACGATGGCGGCAGTGACTCCTCTTTGCAAATAGATGATTTAGGAAATCTTCATGTTTCTTATCGAGATTTAACAAATGGGGGATTGAAATATGGTATAAATAATGGCCAAGGATGGGTTTTATCGACGATTGAAGGTAATGGGCAAGGTAGAGGTAATTCGTTAGTTCTTGATAGTAACAACGACCCTCATGTATCTTATTTTGATGGCTATAATAATCGTTTGAAATATGCAAGTTTGACTGGAACAAGTTGGTCGATTTCAACTGTTGAAGCAGGTCTCTCTTGGGGAAACAGTTCAAATGCTGATGATACAGATACTTCAATCGGAATCGACTCTTCTGGCAATGTGCATATTTCATACTATAACGCTGGCCTTAAGTATGCGTTTTATGATGGTACTTCTTGGAACTTCACACTGATTGACACGGTAGAAAATATCGAGGGTAATACAAACTTAATTGTTGATGACGAGCAACGAATTCATATTTCTTATCACGATAAAGAAAATAAAAGTTTGAAATATGCCTTTTTTGAGGAAGAAACTACTGCCGGTGGTGCTGAATCGGTCAGTAATAATGCATACTATAACAGCACATCAGATCTACTGATGGGAGCTTGGAATGCATCTAATTTAGTAGGAGGTACAGACTACAATGTGACTCAACAAGTGATTTATTTTGGTTCTATTCTCACTTCAATTTACCATACATGGACTCAATCAACAAGTTCCACAGAGTATGTATATAATCCACCATCAGGGAATCCCCAACTTACAGAAGGAGACACATACTGTGTTAGGGTGACATTATACAATGACCAACCAAATGGTGAACAACTAGCTATGGATGAAACATGTGTGACAATACCATATACAGTATCAATAACTAGTCAAATGAACTACAATACTGGAACAGAACAGTTGTGGGCAAACTTTTCTGCTGCTGGATTGACAAATGGAAGCCAATATAACGTCTATTTCATTTTAACTAACTCAGCAAATCAGAGTATCTCAAGTGGCAATAATCAATTTACCGCAGTTGGTTTAAACTGGATAGGTGATTTTGGACAATGGCCTTTAAATTTATCATGGATGCAAGAAGGAGCTACATATTGTATGAGGTACGAAATTTCACATTCTGGACAAAGTAATTACATTTCTTATGATGAGTCTTGTGTAACAATACCATCAGGCTCCAGCAATAGTGGAGAAATTAATCCTTATCTCAATTTTGACACAACCTCTCTAAACCTTACTGCTGACATAGATGGTTCAAGTTTGACTATTGGCGACTCGTACGAAGTACAGTATTTCTTGCATCGTTCACTAGCTGGCCAAGATCAATTGATTGATTCTGGTTTGGAAACTTTTAGCGATGTGACAGCAAGAACGTTCGAGATATGGGATGAATGGGTATTAAGCAGTCCTGAAAACGAGAATGGTATCAATCGAGGAGACACATATTGCCTACAAGTGAAACTTTACAATGATGGCACACATGTTACAACGGAGAATTCCTGTGTGACAATACCAACTACAGGAAGCGGCGAAGGCGGCTCAGGTGTCACCTGGTCAAACATGACAATTGATTCCAACGGCAACGTTGGCATGGATTCCTCACTGGCAATCGATTCCAATGGTAAGGTGCATATCTCGTACAGAGACAGCATGGCAGACCTGAAATATGCCACCGATAAGAGCGGTTCTTGGGTCACCTCGACAATTGATTCCGACGGCATTGATTCCTCACTGGCAATCGATTCCAATGGTGATGTGCATATCTCGTACTATAACGTCACCAGTAATGCCCTCATGTACGCCACCGATAAGGACGGTTCTTGGGTCACCAGGACAATTGATTCCTACTGGGACGTGGGCATGATGTCCTCACTGGCAATCGATTCCAATGATGCTGTGCATATCTCGTACTATGACGACACACATCAAGACTTGAAATATGCCACCGATAAGAGCGGTTTTTGGGCCATTACCTCGACAATTGATTTCGACGGCACCGTTGGCAAGTATACCTCACTGGCAATAGATTCCAATGATGATGTACATATCTCGTACTATGACAACACCACTGATGACCTGAAGTATGCCACCGATAAGAGCGGCTCATGGGCCACCACGATGGTCGATTCCCTCGGCAACGTGGGCCTATATACCTCACTGGCAATCGATTCCAATGATAATGTGCATATCTCGTATTACCATGCAGGCAATGGCAACCTGATGTACGCCTTCAAGAATGCTGCCGGGTGGGGCTCCGGAGCATATGATTCCGACGGCAACGTGGGCTATGATACCTCACTGGCAATCGATTCCAATGGTGATGTGCATATCTCGTACAGGGATGCCACCACTGGAGACCTGAAGTATGCCATCGTTTCCAGTGGTTCTTGGGTCACCTCGACAATTGCGGATGATTCCTCCGCCAATATGGGTGTGGCGACCTCACTGGCAATCGATTCCAATGATGATATACATATCTCGTATTACCATGCAGGCAATGGCGACCTGAAGTATATTACAACTGCAACCTCTTCTGGCGGCGAAGGCGGTTCAGGAACTGATACCGATGGTAGCCCGGAAATATTTACCAGTCTCTTAGACACCTCACCTGATAATGACCTCAGTGCTGCTTTCCAAGTTAGGAATCTTAGTGTTTCTAATTCCTATTCAATTGAATGGGCTCTGACAACAGTGGACAATAATTGTGGTAATGATGATGGAATCATTGAACTGCCGTCCGATAATTTTGGCAATGATTTGAAAGCCAGCCCATATAATATTACATCAAGCCAAATTTTCAATGGTAATAGTGAGTGGATAGGACTTGTAATGCTAAATGAAAGCATGCATCCATTCGATGAATACTGTCTTCAAGTTACCCTTTATGAAAATGGAATGTTAGTTAGTAATTCTACAAGTTTTATTCAAAGAACAGACCATCGTGATACTGACGGAGATGGTGTTAGTAACTCGGAAGATGATTGTCCCGGAACCCTTTCAGATGTGGAAGTTGATGTCAACGGTTGTTTCATCGACTCCTCTGGAGATAATTCTGAAGAAGACCTTCTACCAGATGACTGGTATGCAGATATTCCAGTTATTGGTTCTTTAATCGAACAGGCTCAAACCAAGTATGGGAAATATGCCGGCGTTTCTGTACTTTCAGTCACAGTTCTTGGATATCTCTACCGCGGGGTAACCATGCGCTCGGAATACAAGATGAATAAAAGAGTAAAGAAATTCAAAAAACTAATCAATAGTGCGGACAGTGCCAAAGAATTACGTCGTATCCAAGCGGATTTAGAGAATGCTGACGAAAAGCGATTGTTACCTCGTGGCGCTCTTGGAGATTTGCTTTCCCTTATTGAATTAAGAGCTGAAGATTTGGGATTGACTGATTTCATCACTCAAGATGCCCTCATTGAAGCAGGAATTACACAAGAGGATTTGATGGCTGGAGTCGATGCTTTGAATCAAGCACGAGAAGACCTTGCTTCTGCACAATTTGAAGCAGATAAAAAATCAAGACGAGGTTCTGCACCATCAATTTCTCAACGAGATTCACCCAAAACTGTGGCCACGGCGACATTGAGGGGTTCTGCTAAAGGCGGCGGTGTAAAACGACCTTCATACCATCCAAAGGACCTCAATAGAGATGGTTCTGTAGATATAGATGATGAGAGGATGTGGGCTGAAATGTCAGAGAGTGAGCGTGAAGAAAAACGCCGAGAATCCGCAAGAACAAATACCAACATTGCAGGCCAAGTGGTCGCCTTTTCCAAGTTACCGCCGAACCTCAAATCCCGATGCCATTGTGGGAAGAAAAAAGCCTATTACAAGTGTCATTTCAAGAAGGATAAATGTCCTTGTGGAAGTGGTAAGAAATTCTACCAATGCTGTGCGAAATCCCGTGGTTATTGATTCAAGGCAGTATTTCTCGCGAACAGGAACTTCATACATTTCTTGAGGGTGAAGCCCAACCGCTGTGTATGGACGACAAGCAAGAGGCCAGTCCGACTTCTCTTGCCAATACGCCAATCCCTGAGCATCAACCACATTTACCGGCTGAATTGGTCGTAAATGCTTTGCAAATATTGTCGGGTGTTACCGATGCAGTGTTTCGCCCTTGGATAAGTGAGCGCATCAACCTCATTTGGCTTGAGAATGAATCTCAACGACTTGGTATGACTCGTTTTGAGGAAGGCCCCAATGAATTAGCCCGTCGTCGTCGTTTACGCATCGACCCAGGTGAAGTCACGATTGGCTTGCATCCGGCTTTACTTGAAGATGAGAGACTTTACAATCACACTTTTGTCCATGAGTTCCTTCACGCAGCAGGTTTGACTGCGCATTCTGCACAACATGATGAATTGACACAAACCGTTGCCCCTTCTCCCTCTATGAAAGAATCACCTTTGTTGCAAAGAATACGAGATTCAGTGCTTGAAGAGACGAGTGTTCGAGAATGGAAATGCAAATCCTGCGGCTATGAATGGAAACGAACAACCGTTCGTCGTCCCACTCGTTGCCATAAATGCGCAAGACCGCTTTGAGCACGGCGCTGATGGTTAACCTTCATCAAGTGTGAGCGCCGCCCTTGAGATAAGGACGTATAGTGTAGTAGGATATCACTTTGGCCTTCTAAGCCGAAAACCCGGGTTCGAATCCTGGTACGTCCGCCTTTATCAATTGGTTTTGGAAACACCTGTTGAGTGTAGTTGCCGCTGCATCAATTTGCCGAACAAAGGAGGTAAGGTTGCCAACCAAAACATTCCATAGTAACCCGCTGGAAGTTGTGGTGCCTCATCGTGAACAGTCAGGCGTTCATACGGAGTACTGGATTTGAGGTGATGCGAGGGATGCAAAGGCAGTTCCATCAATGTCCATCGAGAGAGGCGATGGCGACTTTCCCATGCATGAGAGGCATTGGGTCGTTCCTCTCCTCCACGTTGTAAACCGTGGTGTTGAATGTAGTTGACAAACTCCAACAAATAGATCGCTACTGCGGCTTGACCGATGAAAGCAGCAAGGAACGGTAAACCTGCGAGGCCTAATCCAATCAAAAAAATCAGTTCCACAATCAATGAATTTCGTGTATCGACCGGACGTGCTTTGTAGGCACCTTTGACTTGGCGAGGGAGAGTTTGCAAAAAGTGGTAGTAAATGCCTTGACCCCAAGGAGAAGAAGTTGGGTCAATATCGCGAGCCCAGTGTTTATGATGAGTATGGTTGTGTTCTGTGGTGAAATGGAGATAAAGAACGCAAAATAATGACAATCGGGCGCTTAGCCAACTGAACGACTTTGGTCGCCGATGACCTAATTCATGCGCTGCAACAATTCCTGAGGCTCCATTCGAAAGCCCTGCTGAAAGAAACCCCATGGTCGTAAAAACAGTCAAACCATCCAATGATATTCGCCAAAAAAGTGCGATAATCACGAAGGGAACACACCATGCATGAAGATGAGCAATGATGCTGTGTGCGCGTCCTTCTTGCAATGGTTCAGATGATGATGATTGTCCGAGGAGTATCTCAAGGAATGGATAGATGCCAAGCAGTAGGATGAGGGTTGCCGCCATCCACACTCCGCCAAACCAAAGGGAGGCAAGCGTCACTGCGGGGGTTAGAAGGCCCCACAAGTGCGGAACCCACCTAAGACTCATGGTTCTGCTAGGGGGCGGCTCATGTAAAGGCTAGTGTCGCCACATTGAATCTACATCGATACTGGTTTTCGTGTTCAGATATTTCGGGACATCTCATGCCAAATCACCATTTTTTCGTTTTCTCGTTCAGTGGTTTAACCCGATGCTCTCATATATGGATGGTTGGTGGCATGCTCGTTCACCATGAAGCGAGGCTCACGTGCTTGGAAGAAAACCGGTAACCAACGGTGGAAATGGCGTAAGAAGAAGTTGCGCCGTCGAAAGCGTGCTCGTAAGCAAGCCAAGTCATGATTTATGGTGTTTCTACACTTAGGGAGTATAGTATAGCTTGGTAGTATCGCGGGCTCCAGTTGCACAGGAATGACGACGAGTGGGTTTGCTGAAAGTTGATGACCAACTGGAGCGCCGACCTGTTGCAATCCTGCAGACTGCCCATTTCGGTGGGCGGTTTCAGAAGAAATCCGCTGGGGGGGGTTCAAATCCCTCTGCTCCCACCTTTGTTTGTTCAATTCACAATATGCCGATTTTCAATTAAGGCATATGTTCTTGACTCATGCCAGTACCGAGTAAATGAGGGAAGTCCATGCGTCGCCTGCTTGCTCTGTTTCTTTTTGCCGTAATGATGGGTCCAGTGACTGGTTCACTTGCTGTCGGTGACTTCGATGGCCGAGAAGAATGGTCAAGTGTTGATTCACAAGGACTTCAATGGATTCATTCAGGACAAACCTTCGAAGTTCCTCAACAAACTGCCCCTCAATGGGTGGATGAGGATACGCCATGGTGGGAGAGAACCAACCTTGACCTTGACCGAAATGAAATTCACGATAATCTTGAATCCATGATTGGGGTAACCGGTATCGGTTTGGTGTATTCCACTGATGTTACTGAAACCCATCTCAATGCTCTTGAACAACTTGGATTGAACGTTGTTGATGTCATCGAAGCGGTTGACGGCGTACTCTTGGGCCAAGTCAATACTTCTCTTGCTCCAACCCTTGCCGCTCTTGAGGATGTGGTGATGGTTGAGCAATACGGCCATGTCGTCTTCTTCGGAGATGTTCAAACCCTCACCGTCAAGGCTCGAAATTCGAGTTTGTATCCTGTCGGTGCTTGGGACCTCGGTGTCTCGGGTGCAGGCGTCAACATCGCCATGGTCGATACTGGAGTCGATAACGAACATCCAGGTTTGAATGAGAAATTCGTTGCTGGCTATGATGCTGTTTGTTTTGTTCACTCAGACCCATTATGTGTCGCAAATGGCGGTCGAGTGGAAGACGGTTCCTTCGACCCAGATGATGGAAATCAACACGGAACCGCTTGCATGGGCATGGCTTCTGCAACTGGTATGGATGCCAGCGGGGCACAAACTGAATTCTATGGGGCAGCCCCTGATGCAGCATTAGTCGATGTTCGAATCGGCACTGATGCGGGAGCAGGTCCCTTTGAAAACGCTGCTGTTGAACAAGAGATCTATGAATCTGCTATGAACGGTATTCAATGGATTATTGACAATAAAGACACAGCGTGGCAAGGAGCAGATGGAACCAATTACGGCATTGACATTCTTTCCTTGTCTTGGGGAATCACTTCTCATGAAAGCGGAGGCTCGGATGGCAACTATATGCACGACCAAATACTCAATGAGGCTATGGAGGCAGGTATTGTCGTGAGTGTTGCTGCTGGAAACGATGGTCCAGATAATGATGGACTTTCAGGCATGGGCTCCTCTTCACTCTCCATTACCGTTGGAGCAACGGACGATTTGAACACCGTCATCCGAGATGATGACATCATTGCTGGTTATTCCTCCAGAGGGCCACGTGCTGACAATGGCGATGGTAATCCACTGAATGAACTCAAACCGGAAGTTTCGGCACCTGGCTCAAACATTGTTCAGGCTGAAGGATGTGTAACTTCGGGTGGGTGCAGCAACTTGTTCAGTGATGCCTCCAATAACGGCTACACAGGGCGCGGCTCAGGAACTTCCTATGCTACTCCATCGGTTTCAGGAATTATCGCTTTGATGCTTGAAGCCAATCCAGACCTCACCCCTGCTGAAGTCAAAGAGGTACTCAAACTGACTGCAGAGCGTCGAGGAGAAGCAACCCAGCCGGATGTTGACCCGTTTTGGAACCGCGACTTTGGATGGGGCATGGTCGATGCCTATGAAGCAACAAAGATGGCGTTATTGCTAAAAGAACAGAATTTGACTGGAGCAGTTGATGTCTTTACGCAGGTGCATGTAGTCAATGCCTCAGTTAACTCAACCAGCGATTTGTATGTTATCGAAGGAATGGCTTGGAGTCAGGCAAGTGCTGTCAGTGCAGTGGAATATAGAATTGGAGACGGTGCTTGGAAGAGCGCGAGTTTTAATGAATCAAGCGGCGAACTTGCCGCATTACAACGCTTCACTTGGACAGTAGCATTAGACCTAGATGCTCTTGACAAAGGAAACCAAACCGTTGAAATCCGTGGACTCAATGATGCAGGCGTTCAGTCACTTCCTGTTTCGTTAACCGTCATGGGAACTGGTGCCGGAGTCTCTTCATCAACTGTAAATTTCCAAACAGCCGCCCTTGCTTTTGGTGGCCTTTTTATTGTGTTTGTTGTTGTTGGTTCACTTTTCTTTGCTCGAGTTGACCCACCTTTGGGACTTTGGCCAGTAGATTCTGAAGCATCCATTGAGGCGGCTATCAATGCAGATTCAGATATGGCTGAAACGATTGATGCGATTCTTGTCGAACAAACTTCTTCAGAGAAAAAGAGTGGTTGAGGATTTTTTAGACCTTGACTTGAAAAAGACCCTTGAATACGGTGAGATTATGGGAACATTCAGTGATCGTGCTTTGAGTATTCAGCCAACAGGTGTTCGCAAGATGTTTGATTTGGCAGGTGACGATGTCATATCTTTTGGTTTAGGTGAGCCTGACTTTCAACCTCCGCCAGTTGCAATTGAAGCCTTTCACCAAGCTATGCTTGATGGACGCAATAAATACACAACTACAGCAGGATTGCCATTATTGCGTAAGAAAATCGCAGAGTCTTGGGAGGCATACCAAACTGGAATGGACGAGAACAATGTTTGCATTACCATGTCGGGAACCAATGCATTACTCAATCTATTTTTGACTCTTGTTAATCCCGGCGACAATGTCTTGTTGCCCGAACCTTATTTTCCATTATATGGCCCTGATGTCTCCATTGCGGGAGGCGACGCTCGATTCTATCCATGTTTATTTGAAAACCAATTCATCCCTCGCGTTGAAGATTTAGAGGCGCTGGTAGATGACAATACTGTGGCGATTCTATACAACTTCCCGAGTAATCCTACCGGCGGTACATTGGATGAACATCAACGGGACGATTTGCTTGAATTTGCCGAGAAACACAATCTTTGGTTGATTTCAGATGAAGTATATGACCGAATTGTCTTCGATGGTAAACACGTTTCGTTTATGGGTACTGGATATGAGCGTGTTCTTTTGGTAAATTCCTTTTCCAAAACCTTCGCTATGACTGGTTGGAGAATGGGTTATATTGCATCGACAAATCTTGAAGCGATGCAACAAATCATCAAAATGCAATATTACATTACAGCCTGTTCAAATGATGCAATGCAGTATGCAATCCTTGCAGCCATGGAGCATGCAAGTGATTACCCCGATGTACTTTCAGCAGAATTCAAACAACGTTGTGACCTCATTGTTGGGCGTTTAAACGCAATGCCAGGAGTTGAATGTCACAAGCCGAAAGGAGCAATCTATGTATTCCCGAAGGTCGAAATACCCAACATGAGTTCCGAGGAAGTCGCCTTAGAATTACTCAAAGATGGTGTATTGTGTTCTCCTGGTTCTGCTTTTGGACCTTCTGGAGAAGGCCATCTCCGTTTTGCTTACACAATAAGCCAAGAAGATATTTCTCGAGGCATGGACAAAGTCGAAAAGACACTTCAGAGATTGCAATCTTAGTGTGGTGAAACAATGAGTCTTCTTGCCGGAATTGGATATTTTTTCCTAGGCAGTTGTATAGGTCATGGCTTACCCCGATTTCCATTTCTCCTAATGTCTCGAACTAATGGATTCAACACTAATTTTCCTCGTCATCCTGAAGCGATTCCTCTTTCACCCCATCTTACCCAACGTGTTCTCCACATGCGAATGTTTTACTGGATGGGGATGGCTGCGGTATTCCTTCCATTATCACTTGGTCTCGTTTCGGTTCGGTGGGGGAATGCGGCTTTTGGATTTGGCTTGTGGATTGCAGGCGGCTGGTATCTCTTGAACCGTTTACAATCTCTTATAGGAGGTCAAACCCCTCCTTGGACTAAACAAATGGCTCTTGAGTTACAAATTCTGTCAAACTTAGCAGAGCAACCCGGTGGTTGCTGTAATTGGACATCCCCGTATTGGCAGGTCACAGGAATAGTGTGTGTCAATTGTAATTCAAAACTCTCAAACATGCCACGTCCAGACCTTGGGAGGAAACGAAGTGAGCGTAAACCACTCGGTTTCCTTCGTCTCATTATCAGCGATGGCTATCCAATGCTTTCGGTGCCTGATGAAGAAGAGTGATGATGGCCGAAAGGCCGCCCTTCAAAATTGGCGTTTTAGGGTTGAACTCAAGGGCAATCTTTGAGGTAGGTCTGAATCAGCGACGACCATGGGGCAATATCGGCGGCGCAAAAAGCTGATACCACGCATTTGGCTCACCTTAGTGGCTTTTTGTCAAGTTTTCCTTACTCCTTTAGTGGCTTTTTCCATTACCTATTTTATCCAATTATCATATGAGAATGAACGAGCATCAATCACCTTTGACAGAGAGATGCTACCCTGGATTATGGCAGCCTCGCTAATGTATGGAATGATTGCCTTGTTGTTGGCTTTGACTCTTGGTGGATTCCGACCGCTTAAGGTGATTGAGAAAGGTGGATGGATTCGCTTCTTAGGCTTGAGCCGAGAGAAAGGCGATGCTTCATCACGCCGTATTTCCCGTCAAAACTATGCAGATTCCCCCCACGGTAGATTGACTGTACTTGCTCATGAACGATGGGTAGAAGGGCACTCAATTCTATCAACACATGGCGGACTCATCCTGTTAGCCGTTCCGTTTCAAGTCATGTTGGCAACAGTTCCTCTATTTTTAGTTCTCATCATTCCAGATACTATCATGCATCCTAATAGACGTCTTGAACTTGCATTATTGGTCTATATTTTCGGTCTAGTGATGGTAATGAAAATCTTTCCCCGTATTGCTGAAAAATACATTGGAATAGCCTCATTTACTCGTAAATGGCTCATTTCAATGACTAAATTATCTTGGTTGGCACCAGTGCTTGTTTTGTGGCTTTTGGGAAGAGTTGCCAGTGTTGCAGTCATAGGATGGATGGGTCCAGATTTGAACTTGAATATCAATTTGGAAAAGGAATTGTTTGAATCTTCACTGTCGATTGGTTCGATACCTGAAACCTCATTTCTTGATCTCTTGACCGCATTGGCAGTCATGCCGCTTGCAGCCTTTACAACAATGGCAGTTCTAGGTGCGGGTTCGGCTGACCCGCCAGAATGGATGTATGACTACCGACCAAGTTCTGTTGCCCAAAAACCACAATCGACTACTTCAAAATTAATAGAGAAAAGTGCAGGTGTCGCTGTTTCAACCGCTACTACAGCAGCAGTGCTTGCCTCTACAGTTGTTGCTTCTAAAGCCACATCTGCTGTACAAGCTGCAAGTGCGGTAGTGACCGGCTCAAATTCAATCGCTCAAGCACCCGGCGCGGTCCAATCTCTAGGCGAGGGGATTTCACAATCAGAACACGCTGGAGATTTAGCCGATGTTTTACCGCTGGAAACAGAAGAATTAGAATTCCAAGGCATCGATGATTTGTTTGAACAAAAGAGTGACTTAGAGGGAGTTTTTTCTTCATCAACGGACGAGATTTCATCACCAACTTACGACCAACCGTCGATTACTGGGTTGAGGAAATCCAAGGAATAATACCTTGATTCATGCTGACCCCTACGGGGTCATAAAAAGGCCATCTCTATATGCCATATGAAACTGGGAGGTTCTGTTGGTCTTATGCGTCGTATCTCTCCATTGACTCTTGTTACCCTTTTACTGCTCCAAACCCTTGCCATGGGAATGGCCGCTCCTGCAAGTGCTGTTGAAGCACGTGGTGGAGCCAACGACGATTTCAGAGTCACCCAATTAACAATTGGAAATGCTAGTTCTTCTGCAGAAGTGTGGACGCAATCCAATGGCTCAACCATCGAATATTTGTTTGAAGGTGATTCCATCGAAATCGGAATGGAAGTTCAGCGTGGAGGAAGTCATTTCACAGGAAAAGACACAGATGCCATGATTCAGGTTATCCATCCAATTGGCTATGTCATGGAAACATTCTCTTGGACTTCAGGCGACCTCATTGGTGGCCAAAGTGATTCGAAAAGTTTTGTTTGGACAGCAACTGCGGCTCATTCTAT
>ENA-OREN01003121-OREN01003121.1-marine-metagenome-genome-assembly--contig:-NODE-3121-length-15755-cov-4.951843_pt1 | contig 15755 bp, 14 predicted proteins | sample MGYA00248624_ERZ508555 | MGnify/ENA primary metagenome ERZ508555 (study PRJEB26222, sample SAMN06267773) | marine metagenome | isolation source: Saanich Inlet, British Columbia, Canada | place...
TGAAAACTCAGATAATTGCAGACCAGGCGGTCACAGTGATGAAAAATTGTGTTGTGGGGGGAAATAAGGCTGACACCCACATTATGAACGTAAACCCTGACAGAGATTTTAAAATTGACAGATCTGCTGATCTTCGATTTATCACAGAAAATGATAGATGTCCTAAATGCAAGAGTGAGATCGATGTCTCTAACGGAATTGAGCTTGGACATGTCTTCAAACTGGGAACAAGATACAGTGACTCACTGGGCGCAAAGTTCCTTGATAAGAATGGCAAGGAACGTTCTATTATAATGGGATCGTATGGTATTGGCGTTAACAGGATATTAGCCGCTACCATAGAAAAGTCTCATGATTCTAACGGTATAATATGGCCACTGCCACTGGCACCATACGAGGTACTGGTCGTGCCTATAAACATAAAAGACGAAACTATCATGGGTACTGCTACTCAGGTATACGAAGAATTATGTAATGCCGGGATTGATACACTGATTGACGACAGGGATCAGAGGCCGGGCTTCAAATTTAAGGATGCTGATCTCATCGGAATACCAATAAGGATAACAGTCGGTAAAAGTTTCAAAGAATCAGGTGAGCTTGAAATTAAGTTACGCTCAAAAGATGAAGTATATTCTGCAAAGCCAGAAAACATACTTACTGTAATTAAGGAACATATGGACTCATTGAGCTAGAATAAGAATGGCTGATATTAGCTTACCCAAACCGGTAAAACTTTTTGTAGGAATCCTTTCCTGTAATGAAGAACTTTTGTCTGACATAGAGAGTTCTCTGGTGGAGCGTTTTGGTGAAGTTGACATAAAGAGTGAAGTTGTCCCATTCAATTTCACAGACTACTACACAAAGGATATGGGAGCAGGTATCTCAAGACAGTTTATCTGTTTCAGAAAACTTATAAACCCTGAAGAACTTTCTGCCATTAAGATCTGGACAAATGAATTAGAGGACAAGTTCAAACGTAATAACCGGTTTGACGTAGTCAGGCCTGTAAATTTAGATCCGGGATACCTGACACATTGTAACCTCATACTTGCCTCAGCTAAGGATTATTACCATCGAATTCACCTTCAAAATGGTATTTATGCGGAAGTCACACTATTTTACCAACATGAGGTTTTTAAAAATTTGCCATGGACTTATCCTGATTTTCAGACAGATGAGTATAAAAACTTTTTCCTAAAGGTAAGGACTTTATATGCAGAAGACATTAGTAATAATTAAGCCGGATGGTGTACAGCGGCGTTTGATAGGCAAAATAATCAATAGATTTGAAGAAAAAGGATTGGAAATAATTGGATTAAAAATGACTGTAATCTCCGAAGAGTTGGCAAAGGAACATTATTCAGTTCACGTTGGCAGGGACTACTATGAAAAACTTGTAAAATTCATGACTTCAGGGCCAGTGGTGATGATGGTGTTAAGTGGAAAGAAAGCGATAGCGGTTACCCGAAAACTTATGGGCTCCACATTCGGACATGAGGCCGAACCCGGAACAATAAGAGGCGACTTAGCAATAAGCAAACGCTTCAACCTGATACATGGTTCAGATTCGGAAGAGTCCGCTGAAAAAGAGATCTCTCTCTTCTTTGGAAATGGAGACCTTATACAAAATGACCAGTCAGGTCTGAAATGGATATACGACTTGTCCGGAGATCCGACTGACGAGAACTCCTTCTAATGCAATTAAAAACATTCATAACAAATACAGTTCTGTTTGTTCTCCTCACCATCCCTATCGGTTGTGCTACACATAGCACAAGGCCTTACATAGATGATAAACTCGGTATTGATCTAAGCAAGGTTCAGACTCTCTCATTCGCCGAAGTAAAAGAGACAATACGTTCGGAAAGATCAGGGTTTAACACGCTGAAGGCAAAAGCCGACATCATAATTTCTTCTCCTGAGATTAAAGGAGAGTTCAGATGCAAGGGAGTAGTGAGATTCCAGAAACCAGGAAAGCTCAGGGTGATAGGCTCCAAGCTGGCAAGGACTGCATTTGATATGCTTTCAGATGGGGAGGACTACTGGTTTTATTTGCCGAATGAGAAAGTCGTTTATACTGGGAAATGTGATTCCGCGAAAAAGAGAGATTCCAGCGTGTATATATCTCCTGATGATATAGCCGCTCTTATAGAGTATGACAAGCTCTTTGAAGGAAGATCAGCATACATGGAAACATTGCCGGCTTTCTGGCTGGTTCACGTATTAGACCGGAAAGGTGACGCAGTCGTACCCTATAGCAAGTTAAAGGTGAACAGGATTGATAATACTATCACTGAGCTTACTATGTTTAAACCTGACAGTTCTATCAAGGCGCAGGCATCCTTCCACGATTATGCAGAAATAAATGGATTGTCTATTCCGGAAGCAATGCAAATACATTGGCCGGATACAGATACCAGCTTGATCTTAGACCTGAATAATATTGTCATAAACGAACCTCTCAAACCTGAGATATTTCAATTTAAGAAGCCCAGAAAAGCCGATATTATTCAGGTAAATTAGCAGATACAGATTAAATACTACTGATGTGACAATTCTATCATCCCCCCCCCTTCTTGTTTTTGCCTTACACTTCCAAAAGTTTTTTATTAAAGTTTTTCTCTGATGTGACGATAAGAACTAAGTATATATAAATTATTAAGTCTCCTTTCAGGAGCACAAGTACTTTCATTCATATTTATAAGAATTTTAAAAAAAGTTCAGAATACTATTTTTATTCATATATTGTGTGCTTCTGGCTCTTGATTCTACATTGGGTTGAGGCTTTTAGTAACTTATCAATTTTATGACATTATAATTAAAACAGGAGAGGGGAAATCAATGGAAGAGTATTTTTGTAGAATCATCAACAAAAAGGATAAAGAGGTTATCCTGGAGCAGGGAAAAGATCCTTATTACGCTTACGTTTTGCTTAAGGGGAATGCAAATGTATATAAGGAGATTGATGACAATCGAGTATATGTAGGCACTGTTGAAGAAGGAGAAGTTTTTGGGATGTTGAGCTTTATTCGAAACGATAAAAGATCTGCTACAGTTGTTGCCGACGGAGATGTGGAAGTTGGTATGATTTTAAAAGATACATTCCTGGAACATCTGAATTCACTTCCAGAAACGGTATATGATAAAATCGTTAATCTCAGAGACAGCCTATTCTCAGTAAATGATGCGAAAGGACGTATGCTAAATTGTCTGAATGAAGTTGAAAAAATTAAGGATGGTTCATACACACGTCAGTATTTCGAAAATGAGGCTAATATAGATTCTTCGCTTCTACTCTCTGTAACTGATCTTATGCTGGAACGCTTTGATTCTGTATCCGAGGAAATACATGATTTGCTGGCCAAGATTGAAAATGTCACTAAAGAGGTAGTCCAAATGCAATAGTCTGTTCTTTAAAAATAGACTTATTCACTGTTAGCATGGAAAATATAGCAGGCTGTTTCCTCATCCAGGAAACAGCCTTGTTTATTTCTGTACGTGTATATCTTTTGGTTTGTAATTTAGATATTCTGAATCTCCGCTCTTTAGAATCAGTTCGATTCTGCATCCATAATCTTATCTACTCGCCTTGCGTGTCTACCGCCCTCAAACTCTGTTTCGAGAAACAGTCTTAACTTTTCTCCCAGTAGATCATGGTCTATCACATCCACACCCAGACACAACACATTAGCATCATTGTGCCTTCTACTCATCTCCACGGTAAATGGATTATGGCATACCGTTGCCCGTATGCCTTTTACCTTGTTTGCTATCAGTGACATCCCAAGGCCTGTTCCGCATATCAGGATAGCGCGATCACACTCCCCGCTTGAAACTGCCTTTGCTGCCTTAAGTCCGAAGTCCGGATAGTCAACAGAGTCATTGCCGTTATTAGTGCCATAATCAACTGGTTCATGACCCATATCTGAAAGATGTTTGGCAACTACATTTTTAAAGTCAAACCCTCTATGATCCGATGCTAAAGCAATCTTCATTTAAACACCTGTTAAGCCTTTCTTTTTCAATTACACCATGACGAATAATTTCAAAAGTATCGTCGCAAATTTTTACAATAGTAGATGGACTACCTGCCTCTGCAGGTCCGCCATCAAGAACAATATCAATCTTATCTGAAAAGTTAGTTATTACCTGTTGTGCATCAATTGCAGGAGCCATACCTGAAATATTTGCACTAGTAGAAGCAATTGGTATCTCCACCGCACTGATAAGGTCTCTTATAACACGATTGTCCGGATTTCTCAAACCCACGGTACTCTTATCATCAAGTTCCAGGATGATTGTTAATGGGCCTGGCCAGAATGCACTGATCAGTTTCTTAGCAATCAGAGGTATCTGTTTTACATGTTTTGTAACCTCTTCAGGCTTTGCTATCATGATGGATAGCCTTTTGTCTTTTGATCTTTGTTTAACGTTGTACAAATTATCTATGGCAGCACTGTTGTCAGAACATACTCCCAAACCATATACTGTCTCCGTGGGAAATGCTACTATTTTGCCGGAGAGCAGCGCATCTGCAGCAAGCTTAATATTTCCCGTGTAGGTATCCGGATTCTTCAGATTGAGTATTTTTGCCGTCATAAAATCAACTATTCCGCATAAGTTGGTCCCACTTTTCCTGATACAACCTACTCTATAATACTATAATTATGTATTTTACTGCCATTTATGTTTTCAAATATATCACCTACAAATTGTAATATCAATAGTTATTATGCCTGTCTAATCGATGTCTAAACGAGAAATATGATTACTTGACGGCAATCCTTTTCACCTTGACAAGAAAATGGCAAGCTGATAGATTTAGATCGATTTTTAAGTGAATAATTGAAGAAAAAAATAATGATAAACACAAAAAAAATAGTCATTCTCTGTTGTGCAGTATTGCTGTTTTCATCGCATCTAGTCCTTGCATGGGAGACGATGGATACTGACGAAATCACGCCCGGAATGAAGGGTTATGGCAGAACAGTGTTTTCCGGAAAACAGATTGAATCATTCGATATAGAGGTGTTGGGAGTATTAAGAAAATGGGAAGCAGGAAACGATATGATTCTCATAAAAATGACTGGAGGCCCCCTGGAAAGAACCGGGATAATTGCCGGTATGAGTGGCAGTCCGGTTTATATAGATGACAAACTTGTAGGAGCAGTGTCTCATGGATGGAGCTATTCCAAAGATGCAATTGCGGGAGTAACTCCTATAAGGGCAATGATGGACGTACTGGAAATTGACAGACGTAACAGAAATAGTGCTCATAGAGGTAATGACAATGTATGGAGCACATCACTGAATAGACAAGATCCAGATTTAGTAGCCAATTTAGAACTATATGGTTTGCTGCGTGATGATGAATTGCTTGAAAACACCAATTCCCAACATCCATATATACTTGACCTTGTACCCATTCAAACACCCCTAATTGTCTCAGGGTTCGATCATCAAAGTCTGGCCAGAATAAGTCCTCTATTCGGTAAAATTGGCAGATTTTCACTTCACAGCAGCAGCGGTGAAGACGGTGTGCCTGCAGACCTGAATAACTTTATGCCAGGATCAGCTGTTGCAGTTGAAATAATCAGGGGTGATTTGAGCGCTTCTGCTATCGGAACAGTAACATACAGAGATGGCAATGACATTCTTGCTTTTGGTCATCCGATAATTCAGATCGGAAACACAGATCTCCCGATGGCCACTGCAGTGGTTCATACAGTACTTGCAAGCCAGGACACCTCAACTAAAATGGCATCACCTGGTAAGATCATTGGAAGGATCACACAGGACAGGAGATCTGCTATTGCCGGAAAAATTGGTGAGTATACCCAGATGATTCCCTGCCAGACGGAAATACGGGGATCTTTGAATGTTACTTACAACTTTGAAGTAGTTCATGACAGGATATTGACTCCTCTTCTTGTACAAATGGCGGTTGAGAATGCACTACTCGCTACCGAAAAAACGGTTGGGGACAAGTCAATGACGTTGAAGCTTGATATTGGTATTGCTGGCAGGGAAGAGCCTGTCAGAATAGAAAACGAATATTTTGATTCTGGCCCATCCTGGTTTCCAATCTACAACGTTATTGAGCCAATTACATTTCTACTCAATAATGAATTCAAAACCGCTGAAATAGAATCTATTAAGTTAGTTGCCAACATTTCAGAACAGAATAGTGTTGCATTTATTGATAATGTCAGGGTTAGTAATAAATGGGTCTCTCCGGGAGAGGAAGTGATCATAGATGTCAGATTAAGACCATATACGCAGGACTATACATCTATACCGGTGAAAATCCAGGTACCTGAGGATGTTGCTCCCGGGAGCAGTATACAGGTAATAGTATGTGATGCTATGAATAGTAAGATGCTGGAAATGACAAGCGCTCCGGGGCATTTTTCGCCATCCAGTTTTGAACAATTAATACATCACTTTGAAGATGGAGAACGAAACAATAACATAATCGTCAAAATTAGATTAAATAGAAAAGGCCTGACATATATGGGTGAAGATTTTCCATCACTGCCAAATTCTGTCTTAAGCATTATGTCCCTGTCAAATCAAAGTGGCGTCTCCCCGTTGCGGAGTGAGATGGTTAAACGCATTCCGACTGAATGGCTTATCAATGGCAAACAGACTATTAATCTGTTTGTAAATAATGAAAGTTAAACTTTCAATTTAAGTGGGTACTGCCCACCCTACTGATTAATGATAAAATTCTATAGAAGTTACACATTAGGCATCATCTTGATGGCATTTACTTTCTTCATATTAAATACACAATTATCTTACGCGGTCACCACTAAAATGTGGGCAAATACTGATCCTGTAGACATTTCAAAGGGGAAGTTGCAGAATGTATCGATAAATAGTTTTGGAAGATTTACATTATCACCTGGGAAAAATAAAATTAATGAGATACCTGCCACATATGTCTGGTGCCTGGTGGCAGACGGTGCTGATTCACTATTTGCCGGTACCGGCAACCCGGGTTCAATATTTAAGGTAAGCCATGATGGAGATGTTATAGAATATTTCAAAACCCCAGAGTTGCACGTTCAAGCCCTTGTTATAGATTCTACAGGGAATATTTACGCTGGTACCTTACCTCACGGCAGGATCTATCGGGTCACATCGAAGGGCGAAGGAGAGATGTTCTGCGAACTTCCTGTTCCATATATATGGGACATGGTTTCTGATAAAAGCGGCAATATATATGCAGCTACCGGCGATAACGGAGTCATCTATAAAATCACAGATAATGGTACTGTCTCTATCCTTTTTGATTCTCCGTCTTCAAATATACTCGATCTTGTCATTGATGATGCTGGTAACATTTATGCATCCTGTGAACCGGAGGGCCTTATCTATAAGATAACTCCAAATGGGAATGCCTCTGTACTTTATGATGCTGATGAAGATGAAATTCATTGTCTGGCTATTGATAATAATGGCGTTTTATATGCAGGGACGTCATCCGGCACACCTCCGGTGCTTCGCACACCCGCACCGCCCGCACAGCCGGAAGCTCAGCTACAGTTACTCATGGAGAACTTTCCCGCTGATCCAACCGATGTCTGGCTGAATGATTTTCTGTCTGAAAATGATATTGAAGCAGCTGAACCGCCGCTCAAGAATAATGCCTATGCTGAAAACGGAATGAGGGAAGTGCCTGTGATTCCTGAAATGAACTCTATATACCGAATTGATAAAGATGGAAGGGTAAGAAGGATATTTGCTGTAGAAGGCTTTGTGCTTTGTATGACAATTGACGACAACAATGAAATTCTTGTTGGTACAGGGAACAAAGCAGCATTGTTTAAGATTAATACCAACTATGAAGCCAGCATGCTTTATGATTTCAAAGAATCTCAGATTTTAGATATTCTTTCATACAAAAACGGAATCAATTACATGGCAACCGGTAATAACGCTAACGTGTATCAATTGTCAAAAGCGTACTCTCGTGAAGGAACCTATGAATCTGTGGTTCATGATACAACATATCTCTCTTCGTGGGGATGTATATCATGGAAAGGTAAAACTCCTTCACAAACAAACATCACACTCTCCACAAGGTCAGGAAATAACAGAAAACCTGATAATACGTGGAGTGATTGGGCAATGGGATACCATTCAAATGGGGAAAAGATAATAAGCCCTTCTGCCCGCTTTATACAATACCGTGCTACCCTTACGACTGATAATACCGGAATTACACCTTCCCTTGATAACGTCAGCATCGCTTACTTACCACAAAACCAACCGCCGGTGATAAGGAGGGTTGAGGTTGCTACTCCAAGACATTTTGCCGTAGATGAAACAGACAATAACAACTCCGTAAACATGCAGGAAACAACTCCCTTCTCACCGGATGATTTATACCTGGTTAGCAGCCATAAAAATCATAAGACGGCCACGAACGAACCCAGGAAACTGATATACTGGGAAGCGGAAGATCCTAATAATGATAGATTGGAGTTTGATCTTGAATATAAGAGTGTTGATGAAAGCAAGTGGAAGAGTCTGAAAAGAGATGTTAAAGAAGTAAATGAGTTCTGTTGGAACATAAATAGAATACCTGATGGATACTATCAAGCGAGAATCACCGCATGCGATGATCTTGATAATCCACTGGAATTTGCACTGAAGGAAGAAGTAGAGAGTGACAGCTTTCTCATAGACAATACAAGGCCGGTAGTATTAAACCTTAAAACGGTTATTGAGTCCGACGCTATAGACAGTCATGGCAGTCCCGGTTATACCGTAACTGTCTCTGGCACTGCAAAGGATGGAATGTGTAATATTACGGATATTCAATATTCTATAGACTCAGGAGGTTGGCAGACTACATTTCCGGAAGACAAGATTTTCGATTCAACAGAAGAGACATTCCTTCTTACAATCCCCTACATCTCTTCTGATGAACATACCATCGTAATCAACGCATTAGATTATGAGGGCAACATAGGCAGCAGCAGGATAGTCTTCAATCCCTAATTCTTAAATTATTTATATGGTTCTCAAGTTCTTCCTGTTTGAAAGGTTTTTTGAGAATAAAGTCTACTTTGATATCTTCATCATCAATAGGTTTAAGCTTGTCATCCCAGCCTGTAATTATGCCTATCTTCTGTATCTTGTCTAACTTATTATAGGCCTTTATTACATCATATCCATGTACATTTGGCATCAAAAGATCACATAAAACAAGATCGAAATCTTCTTTTCCGGCAAGTTCTATAGCTTCCATACCGTTGTCGACAGTTTTAACGGTATGACCAGCGTCGGTAAGGATATTGCCCACAATCACTCGTACATCCTCATTGTCATCTATTACTAAGATATGTAGATTTTTCTTGGCTACATTATGAGAGGGTTCATGTGGTATGGTTTTCTGTGATGCATCCTTTTTGATTGGAATCCTCAGGTTAAACGTGGTACCCTTTCCCTCTTCACTATCCAGCACTATCTCACCGTCATGCCTCTTTATTACACCATAGGAGACACTCATGCCTAATCCGATCCCCAGCAGCCTCCGTGTTGTAAAAAACGGATCAAAGACCCTCTCCTTCACCTCTTGAGACATACCTGTGCCTGTATCAGAGATACTGATAAATATCGTATTCTCATTGCTGGATGTACAAAATGTAAGACTACCGCCATCCGGCATAGCATCCATAGCATTATTTATAATATTTATAAATACCCCCCTCAGCTCTGTAGGACTACAAAGCGTTTCAGGTATTTCCTTCATACCTTCTCTGTCAATTTGATAATCAATACCCTGGGCCTGAGCCATACTCTTCCATCTTGGTGTTGCAAAATCTATCGCCTCTCCAAGTACGTGTCTTATATCAAAAAAGAGAAAATCGGACGTATCTTTTTCGTGTGATTTAGCATATAAAAGCATATTTTTCACAATTGCAGCTCCATCGTCACCCGCCTTGATAATTGCATTCAGGCTCTTCTGCAATTCCTGATCACCATCAAAATTTCTATCAAGCCGCTCTGCGTTGCCTATGATTACCGCAAGAAGATTATTAAACTCATGTGAAATGCCAGCAGTTACAATACCCAGAGATTTCAATTTTTCTGACTGGACAAGGGCCTCTTCCATCAGCTTGCGCACAGAGATCTCCTCCATAAGTAAAGCATTTTTTTCATTCAGCTCCTTAGCCATTTTGGTCAGGGAGTTATTTGCCATCTTCAGCTCATTAGCCATTGCAACGGCCTCCTCAGTCCTGATTTCATATTCTACATTTTGGAAATCATTCTTATTATTCGTTTCTTTCAAGGCTACTGAAGGACTATTTCTTTTGGTCTCAATTAGTTCGTCACTATTGAATATATTTCCGATCATTTCGTGCCTTAGTGTCAAAAACTTTATTGCAGGGTTAAGGCTTGGAAACAATTCAGCGGTTTGCCTGCTTATGTATTCCCTGAGAAATAAAATAATGGAATAAATATTATTGTTTCCATAACGGCCTCCAAATCCTATTACTGACTTGATCCCATAAGGCTCAACAAATTCTGCTTGTTTGGGGACTAATTTGTTTCCTATTGCATGTTTGACATAGAAAACCCCGTACTCTTTATCCTGATTGTCAATAATTATGCTTTTATCAGGTTCTTTTTCTGTTGGTATACGATATCCGATCTGTTTGAAAACGGCTGAGAGCATAGGAAACTTGTATAGCACATCTTTGTCATTTAAGGAAAAGGCTTTGTAATTCTTAGACTCTTCTCTATACCGCCATTCCTCAAGTTCTCCCCAGGTTCCCAGTAAGGTCAGGAATTTGTTTTCAGGAGTGATTACGTTTACATCTTCTCTCTGCTGAATATATTTTTGTATGTCCTCCGTCAAGTCACTATACGAACATGATTTAAACAATCTGCCTAATACAATTGCACTATTATCATTATTAGTAACGATAGTTTGACACAGGGTTTTCATCAGTTCCTGAGCTACTTGTTCAAGGTTAGATTTATCTTTACACTTCTCTTTTACAAACTGTGAAAGATCAAAAACCCTGGCAAGTGTTAGTTCATTAATCTCGATTTGCATTTTATTGGACTGATAGCTCTATTGATTGTGATATTGAATAACACCAGTAAATATTCATTAGATTTTTCAGATTAGATATTGATGTGTAACTCAGTGTGCTTAGGGTATTGAAACAACAATATAAAGTCAAGTATAAAAGGTGCTTATGGTTATTTGCTCTCAATTTTACTGGTAACATATTTCTGCTTTATGATATAGACCAATTTGTATCAATATGCTAAAGTTAAGTTTCGAGCATCAGACTATGGTTGAAATAAAAAAGATTATTGAAGGTTTTAAGCACGCTTTTACGACTGAGGGAGTAAAGCTTGAGGATTGTGACACTGACCTGATCAGAAAGCTGGCAGACTATGTAGTCAGGAGAAATATGTCCGTGCCCGCTGTTATGTTCCTCGAATCTGTCAGACCTTTAAACTTTGTAGGCAGCCAGGCAATGGTCTTTTTCAAACCTATCATTTCACGTTTTTTTACCAGTGCAGAGTATGATAAACTGGCCACCATACTAGAGAAAAGGGAAGTCATAGATCTTCTCATAAAAGAGATTGAACAAAAGGTAAAACAAAATGACTGAAAACCTTAATGTAATCGTTGCCACAGATTGCGGCAGTACGACAACTAAAGCGATACTTATAGAAAAAAAAGGTGACGAATATAGACAAACCTTTCGAGGTGAAGCACCGACAACTGTCGAAGCCCCTTTTGAAGATGTAACGAGAGGCGTACTTAATGCCTTTGCTGAGCTTGAAGAGTTGTCCGGTAGAAAGATACTGGATGGTGAAAAAATCATTACACCTGCACAGGGAAATACAGGCGTTGATATTTACATATCAACCAGTAGCGCCGGAGGCGGCCTTCAGATGATGGTTGCCGGTGTGGTTAAGACAATGTCAGCACAGAGCGCACAAAAGGCCGCTTTAGGTGCAGGTGCAATAGTCATGGATGTAATAGCATCAAATGACAAACGCCTGCCTCACGAAAAAATTGAAAGAATAAGAGATCTGCGTCCGGACATGATATTGCTGTCAGGCGGAACTGACGGTGGAACTGTATCTCATGTCGTAGAGTTGGCAGAGTTTATAGGTGCAGCTAATCCCAGACCACGATTGGGAATGACGTTTCAACTCCCCGTTATATATGCCGGTAATAATGATGCGCAGGACAGGGTTAGCGATGTTTTAAATGATAAAACTGCATTAAGAATAACAGATAACCTGAGGCCACTGCTAGAGAGAGAAAACCTTGGTCCTGCAAGACAGGAGATTCAAAATCTGTTTTTAGAGCACGTCATGGCACATGCTCCGGGGTACAAAAAATTGATGTCGTGGACAGGCGTACCCATAATGCCAACCCCAAGCGCTGTTGGTGAGATGATGCAGGCAATTGCCAGGAAAGCAAACATCAACGTAGTCGGTGTTGATATAGGAGGTGCGACGACAGATGTATTCTCAGTCTTTGATGGAGTCTTCAATCGTACTGTGAGTGCCAACTTTGGGATGAGTTACAGCATATCAAATGTTATTGCGGAAGCCGGTATAGATAACATTACGAAATGGCTCCCTTTTGAAATAGAGGAAGCGGATATTCGTAACAGGATAAAGAACAAGATGATCCGCCCCACTACTATTCCTCAATTGCTAGAAGATCTGATACTTGAACACGCCATAGCTAGAGAAGCGTTGAGGCTCTCATTTGTGCAACATAAGGCACTTGCGGTTGGATTAAAAGGTGTCCAGAAACTGAAGGATATGTCTGAATCATTTGATCGGGTAGCAGAGGAAGAGACATTGATAAAAATGAATAATCTTGATCTAATTGTTGGCAGCGGCGGTGTCTTATCACATGCACCGAGAAGATCTCAGGCAATGATGATGATGATTGATGCCTTTCAGCCCCAGGGTGTTACCATGATAGCGGTAGACAGTATATTTATGATGCCGCATCTTGGTGTACTCTCAACGATAAATGAGAAAGCTGCGACGGAGGTATTCGAGAAAGATTGTTTGATCTACCTCGGACCATGTATCTCTTTGACAAATTCTGGAAAGTACGGATCCCAATGCCTGAACTGTGTAATTACATATTCTGATGGAAAGAAACTGGAAGAATCACTTCTGTTTGGAGATATTAAGGTTTTTGAACTGGGAGAAGGAGAAAAGGCAGAGATTGAGGTAACACCTGCCAGGCAATTTGATCTGGGTGAAGGAAAAGGACAGAAAATTACGAAAGAGGTTACTGGTGGCGTAGTTGGGCTCGTTATCGATGCACGCGGCAGACCGCTTGATCTTGACGGAAGTAAAGGCAAGGAACCGAGAGGTGAAGTACTTTCAAAGTGGAATACAGCCTTCAATGCTTATCCAACATAAAGTTTAGACTTTTTATGAATAATTATGACACATGCATACACACCGGGCTTAAGGCTGGCTGATAAATTACAAATTAGAAAAGATAGAAATCTTCCACTTCCCGGTGATGTGATTGTGAAAAAAGGGGATACGGTAAAATCTGGTGATATTGTGGCCATGACAAATCTACCTGGCAAAGTCCACGCTGTAAATGTAATTAACCGTCTTGCTATCCTGCCAACCGACTTACGAAAGAATATGTTAAAGAAGGAAGGTGATAGTGTAGTAAAAGACGAACCAATAGCGGAAACCAGTCCATTTATAAAAATGTTCAAATCGATCTGCCTCTCCCCTATCACCGGTATTATTGAAAGTATTTCAGATATTACTGGTCAGGTTCTATTAAGAGAACCTCCAAAGCCTGTTCAGATAACTGCATATGTAGATGGTAAGGTTGTAGAGACTATAGAGAATGAAGGCGTTGTAATAGAAACAAATGCTACTTTTATTCAGGGTATTTTTGGTATCGGAGGTGAAACTACAGGTGAACTACAGATCGTAGTTAATTCTCCTGATGATATTGTAAAACCTGAGGACATAAAAGAAGTACACAGAGGCAAGATAATAGCCGGCGGTTCAATCATCTATTCTGATGCCATCAAGAAAGCACTTGATACCGGTGTTAAAGGAATTGTTGTAGGCGGGATTCGCGATAAAGAGATCAATGAGCTTCTTGGCTACGACTTAGGAGTTGCAATTACAGGATCTGAAGATATTAATATAACAATTATTATTACTGAAGGTTTTGGTCAAATTGGTATGGCACAGAGAACTTTTGATATGCTTAAACTTAGAGAAGGCGCTGTTGCATCTATTAACGGCGCTACACAGATAAGAGCTGGAGTGGTCAGGCCGGAAATTATAATACCCTACAACGATGAGGATACTTCCGGTAAGTCTGACGAATCCGGATCAGCAGATGGAAAATCTGCGGGGATATCAATTGGTGATCAGATACGTATAATCAGGAATCCAAATTTTGGAATGCTTGGCACGGTTAAATCCCTACCAAGTGAGCTACAAACAATAGAAACAGAAGCTATGGCCAGAGTTTTAGAAGTTAAATTTCCCGATGGTCAAACCTCTATTGTACCAAGGGCAAATATTGAGGCGATTGAGAAGTAAAAAAATACAAGTTGCGGGTTTCGAGTTACAGGTTGCGAGTTAAGAGCTGCAATTTTACATGGAGGTAAAATGAAAAGCTATAGGGATTTGGAAATATACACTTTATCATATGATTTGGCGGTTAAAGTCCATAAAATGTCTTTAAAACTTCCTAAGTACGAATTATATGAGGAGGGAAGCCAAATAAGAAGATCATCAAAAGGAGTTACTTCCTGTATCGTAGAGGGCTATGGTCGAAAGAAATATAAAGCAGATTTCGCTAAGTTTATCATTTATGCTCATGCTTCATGCGATGAAACAATTCTGCACTTGAATTTCATAAAAGACACACATGGATTTTTTGCAAAAGAGATAAAAACCTTATTTGATGATTACAATATATTAGGCAGTAAAATAAACAAATTTCTTCAATACATAGAGTCAGAGTGGAAGTAAAACGCGCAACTCGTAGCCTTTAACCCGAAACTTATGCCTAAAATATTTCTTACATTTATATTATCTATATTGCTACTTTCGTATACATCCCTTGCATTTGCCATGGGAGGAGGAAAATCTGACTTTCAGGCCTTTGACACTCCAAATGACAGTGGCAAGAGTATAACGCTCAGGTGGCCAGCTCCTCCTGATGAGTCAGATCATGTTGAATATGTGGTATATGCTTCTATTAACAAAAACGGACCGTTTGAAACAGAAGCACTTCGCATCAAATCTAATGACATGTATGAAGATGGTTCGGATTCCCATTATCATCTTGCCGTTATAGAGACTGATAAGATATTTAACAAAGAAACTTCTGATAGTGATGCCAACATCGAATATTTCTTCAAGCTTGTTAAAACATCAAATCTTGATAGTACAAGTGTAGGAGTGATTGCGTCAGCTATACCGAAGGGAAACTGGTTTAACTGGTCAAGATCTAATAATTTTATAATCATGATTGTCTTTTCAATCCTTATATTATGCTGTATCAAGCATGCAAAAAAATTCCCAAACCTCTTTATCAGAAAAATAAAAGGATTAGATGCCATAGACGATGCGCTGGGAAGAGCGACAGAGATGGGTAAACCGGCTCTGTTTGTCCATGGGCTTAATGATATGGACAGCATCTCTACAATTGCTGCCATAAACATACTTGGAAGAATTGCGTT
>ENA-OREN01003122-OREN01003122.1-marine-metagenome-genome-assembly--contig:-NODE-3122-length-15746-cov-32.896739_pt1 | contig 15746 bp, 27 predicted proteins | sample MGYA00248624_ERZ508555 | MGnify/ENA primary metagenome ERZ508555 (study PRJEB26222, sample SAMN06267773) | marine metagenome | isolation source: Saanich Inlet, British Columbia, Canada | place...
GATATTTAGACTTGGTTATAGTTCAGTCGCAGAAGTTGAAGCTCTAGTTTAAAAAACAACAAGGGGTGAAATGCCCCGCACTCATTAAATACAAGGACACTTATGGAAATGTCAGACATCTTTCTAACCCTAGTAGGTGTTATCATAGCAATGCTAGGTTGGTTTATGAGCAGACTAGCTGACAGAGTAAATTTACTCTTGGGTAGAAGTAACAGGAGAATAAAACCATATGCTAACCCTATTAACAAAACACTATGATTGGTAGGGAAAGCTGTTGAACGCGGTGGTGGCGGCGGTGTCCATAACAGCTGTAACGGTAAGAATGGCGGCTCAGGTGGTGGCGGTGGACAACGCTGTGGTGACTGGAATCCAGGTGGTTCAGGTATAAGTGGTCAAGGTAACTCAGGCGGAAGCTCCTCAGGCATCAGTTGGCACGAGAATGGTGGCGGTGGTGGTAAGAACGGCTCAGGCGGTAACGCTCACTCAGGCGGCGGTACAGGCGGAGCAGGTGCTAACTATAGTATCTCAGGTTCATCTATAGGCTACGCTGGCGGTGGCGGTGGTACAGTTACTGGCATATCTGGAAGCACAGGTCAACAAGGTTCAAGTGACGGAACTTATGGTTTCGGGGGATATTCTCTGAATGGAGCAGTTTCTGGAGGATATGGAACAACTACTGGATACCATAATACACAATGTTGGATAGGTAAATACGGAGATGAGGAGAGTAGCAGTGGTTCAGGTACAGGAGGAGGTGCAAGACCTGATTGTGGACCTGATGGTTACGGTGGAAGAGGAGCAGATGGTTATGTAAATTTAGCTTGGTCAACGTGTTATGCAGCAGGATCATCTATAATATACTCTCAATATAATGGTACTAGTAGTGTAGGAGAGGGATATTGGAGAACGTTAGTTGGACCGTATACAGCACCGAGATGTGGAGTTTATCGAGTTTCTGGACACGGTTCAGTTCTAAGTCCGTATTGGAGTAAAGGTATGATGATGCGAGTAAATGTAGCTGGAGTATACACCACGGTTTATAGTCAGATAGATGGAGATCCTAAATACTACAATAACGTGACATTCTCTATGGATACACACACATTAACTGAAGGTGATAGTATTAGCTTAGAAGGGTGGGTATGGGGTAACTATGGAAGTGATCGTTTCGCTAACTCATCAATGAACGTAGGGGTATCATAATGGATTTTTTGATAATTAACGGAAGTAATACCATTTGTGAGAAAGATGAACATACTTTTATAACAAACACTAAACCTAGCTTCTCTTTTGATTATGAAGAGATGCAGTTTAGTGTGTTAGGTAGATTCAAGATAATTCAAGATGTTGTTACGGATCTAACAGTTGATGAGATCTTAGAAGTTCAAGAATACTTCAATGATCCTGATGATGATCATCCAGATAGAATTGAAATTATACAACATCATGAAGAGGTTCGAGGCGAGGACACAGTGATCTAGATGAATTCACAATAAATCGATATAATTTATAAGGATTGATGTTGAATAACAGATAATGATTTGATACACTAGAAAATGTTAAGTTTAGAATTAACAACGAAAATTAAAGTAGAACTGTTACTTTATCGCCTGATGTTCTAGTTAAACCTACATACACTAAACGCTTCACTGTATCAAAATCCACCATGCCTAATCCTTGAAGGTCTAAGTGCACATCTCTATACGTAGAACCTTGGAGTTTGTGTAACGTACTAGCATAGTGGTATCTATAGTCTAAATACATCTCTTTGAATTTATAGTAGTTTCGCCACTCTTTCTTCTTAATACCAAGATTCTTTAACTTCTTTAACTTATTGTAATATATACCCCAATTCATAGGAGTCATGAATTGTTTCATGCAAATAGTGTTAATAACATAAGCATTATTATCGATATCTTTATACCAATTTTTAACCCTCAAATGTTCAGCATTTTTAATATCTTCTCCGTTACCCTCTTGCATCACTAATATATCATCTGGATGTATAGGATCTTCTATACCTTTCAATGTCATCATTCTACATACTTCGTTATAAAGATCAACTTTTTTATTAGTAAACGCTCCAATTATACCACTTTCATTACTTTTCCTATTAACTTTAAGAAAATCTTCCACAAACTCTTTTTTATCATATACAACATCCACAACATCAGCAGCTTCCAATACATCTACAATATTAGCCCAACTATCACACAATAACACATCATTGAATAATTTATGCAAATTTTTGTTATCGGTTCTCATATTCTTAGTAAGTTTAAATTTATATATGTTTGATAAATTAAATATAGTAAAATCTGCATTACTATCATCAACTGGAAGAAGTTGATTATGATCCCCTACATATATAAGATGATTAAATGAATCAGATGCAAGGATATAATCATGTAACTCTGATGATATCATACTACTTTCATCTACGATCAGAACATTATGCCATTTTGTATTACCTTTAGTTTTAACTAGTTCATATCCCCCATCTCTGAAATTAGGTTGAAGTTTAAGTTTAAGATGGGAGTGAATTGTACTTGCATTATTACCATCTAATAACGTAACAGCTTTATTTGTTGGAGCAGTTGTCTTCGCGTCTTGAAGTCCTCCGAAATCAATAAGATGATTCAACACAAACGTTTTACCACATCCCGCTTGAGAACTCAACGTTATTATTGAATTTTTCTTATTCTTCACTATATTAGATATACTATCAAACACCTTCTGTTGATCATTTGTCAAATAATTTGAATTTAATTGATCGGGTTCAGGTTCTACAATATTAACATTTAAGTCGAGTTTTGAATTTTGATCTATCAATGAGTATGTATCCTTTGTTATATCAAATGGGATATCATCAATATCCTGATTATCTGAAATGGGGATTCGTGTACAAGAATTGTATTTATTTTCGTGTTCCATTAATATAGTATACACCAAAAATGAGATATTATTAACAATTATTCAGAAATGAGTGGAATGGAAGAGAAATAGGTACAAATAGCTGCAGGAAAGATATCATGATTATTTTCGCGGCTGTTCGAGGATGATCGCGGTATTTTAATGGTACTTTAACAGCTGTTAAAGGCTGTTACAAACTTTTGATGTAAAATCAACATTTGAAAATATTCTGAACAGCTGTTTTCACGTTATTTCTGAGATTTTCTAATGATCCGTTATTATTAATTACAACTCCATCATTCGATGATGTTTCTGTATGATGGTCAATAGTCTTCTGTATATTATTTCGATGTATATTGAATAATGGAATATTTTCTGTTGATACCCAATCAAACTCAATTGGATATCTAATATCAGATATAATCACCCAATCTTTATCCATACTCTGAATTCGTTTAATATTCATTTCAAGACTGTAACTTGGACCATGCTCATTGAATAATTCATCAAACCAAGTCACTAGTAAATGTCTAGGAGATGGTCCATTATTATATGAAGTGTCTTTTAAATCTCTATCATAAAAATAATTAATAGGGATATTAAAGTGTTTAGCTGCCATTTGCTTTGGAGTATCAGCAAGTGCTACTACAATAGCATTCTCTAACTCATCTACCATCATATCTGCAACTGTATCTTTGCCTGATTCTGCTAATCCAGTTAATGCTATTATACTTTTATTCATTTTTTACTCCAAAGTAGTATGTTAAAATGTCATCGATACAATCCATTTGGTTGTATTTTATTCTCACTAACCCTATTCCTGCTTCCCGGCACCAAGCATTCTTAATAGAGTCTCATCTCTTTATTCCTAAAAACTGTTCATTGAGATCTGTTACATTGCAATACTTAACTGGTTTGAAATGTTGTTCTCCATCAAACTCTATACACGCTTTGATACTATCCACATAGAAATCGAATCTAAGGTTACCTTTATCTCGACACCCGTTAAATTCTTTCTCTCTTGTATATGATACACCATTCACGTCTAACCAGTCACTTATTAAAGCTTCTCCTTTACTTGTACCATTGTACAAACGTTTTTCGTAACCACAAGATGGACAACCCCATCGACTGATTAAATGGTTTGATGCGATTTGTTTGGTTTGTCCGTGTTTATCACACACTATCGTAATCTCACCTGATACACCCTTCCAATCATCTAAAATATATCCAAACTCATCTCCATACATCTCTCGAGCTTGTTCCACAAATACTTCTTTACCGATACGGGTGGTTGTCATATTTCCATACTTGTTCATCATGTAACGTCTTCGTTCAACTTCAGTGACAGGGAGATTGTGTTTCATTCGTATATACTTAACTGTGTTTCGATTAACTGATAATCGCTCTGCGATGTCTGATGTTAATATGCCTGTTCGAGCTAATTTAATAACCTGCTTCTCTAAATCCTTTCGCTTCGTATTGAATATTACTCCTTTAGCAGTGATGAATCGTTGAGCGGCTGATACACTAACGTTAAACCTCAAACAGAAGTCTATTCTAGTGTGGTTCTTAGCATACTCAATTGTCTCGTGTAAAGGGAGTTCACACAATACATTTCCTCCTCGTTGTCGTCTAGGAGGTACAATCTCTTTGATACAGTTCCATCCTAACCGAAATTTCTTTATTAACATACCAAGAGAAGTGGAGTTGTTTGTATGATCATCAAACTCACGTATGCGTTTGATTAGTAATGGATGATCGTTTCTGGAATGTACTCCTAAACGAGATAATCGTTTGTACATGGTTGATTTGCATACACCTAATTGTGACGCTAGTTCAATAATAGTTACCCTTTCAACATTAATAATGTAATCGTATATATCTGAAGCAGGGTAACAGTGCACAGTTACATCAACTAGCGTACCTTTCGTCATGTGATTTACCGTGACCATAATCACCATCATATGATGATAACATCTCCGCATCGAATGAAATATATTGACCAATTCGAGTTCCTCGTCGAATTTTCATATCTCCTACATTGATATGCATCACTCCTGCCATACAACCACTGTATCCAGAATCATAGAGCCCGGATGTTAAGAATATTCCCGCACGATTTAAAGTTGAGCGAGTGATTACGAATCCAGCCTCTCCATCCCCAACCTCGATATTGTTCTCCATAATCACCTCATAGTGACCCACTGGAAGAAACCAATTACCATTTACATTTGGAATCATCTCAGTTGAACCTCGATGAATTTTCTCATCCTCGTTGATTGTAAATAAATTACTTTCAATGCGGAAGATCTTATCTACCCGTAAGTCTACTGCATTTGGCTGCGAATCTCCTTCTCTAACGTTAGAGAGTGAACTAGTTGAGTTTGGGCCCAGTATATGTTTCATATTTTATTGTCCTTATATTTAAATAATGATATTTTTATCATTAATGAATTTGATGTTAGAGGTAACCACATTACTGTGATCCAATTTCTCTGATAGAAAATCTACTTCTTTAGCAAATTTACCATGAAGTAATCCAGTGGGAGAATCGTCAAATTGAATATTATTCATTCCAGCCCATACTGCAGCAGAAGTATCCCATGAGTTTATAAAGAAGTCAAAGTCAGCCACTAGATCAATTTCATTTGGACCATCTGTCATTCCAAGGAAGTGTAGTTTATTCTTGAATTCAGATGTTCTCTGAAGAATTCCATCTTCTGTTAAATCATGAAGTAATTTGTATCTAGATAGGTATCGTTGTAGATTGTTATCTGATTCAACACCATAAGCATTAGGGACTCCGAGTATTGATACTCCTATCAAATCAATCCAATCTTGATTCAATGCCCATTTGAATGTATTGATGTAGTCGTGATAATCTCTGATTTTGGATTGAGGTACAAAGAATGTTTTAAATCCTGCATCTTTTAGTAGAGATCCAAGTTTGTTTGCAGCGTCGATTGTCTTTTGACCTGATTCTCCTGGATAATCAGTCATAACTACATAATCAGCATTAACTTGATTCGCATATCCTATTAATTTGTTAGGGGATAGCATAGGTTTTCCTGCTTTGTAGAATTCAAATGCAGAATTATCCATGATGATATCTTTACCATCTTGAAATTGATTAGTGTAATTTTCTCCTAGCTCATCTATTAGATGAGCTAGGGTGAGGTGAATGCTACTTGATTGTACTGCTTGTTGTCCGAACGATAACGGACTTATATGAGAAAATTTCATTTACACTCCATAATATAATACTCACAACTCTTAAAATTTAACCTTCCATTGCTGATGTAACTAGATCATCCCAATGTTTTTTAGTATCTGATTTTCCGAATTTCTTCTGGAAGTCTGCTTTCATTTTTTCAGAATCATCTTCAGAATTCTCCATTCTATCTAATACCCAAGCAAACATATCATCTTTAGAACTCTCTACTATATCTTTAAACGTTTTCATTTCTTATACTCCGTAATTGATCCATTTTCATTATCTTCTGAGATTGATATATTAAAATCCCTGTCAGGGTAGTTGTTGTATATATAAGCTGCTATATCATCAGAAAGCATCTCACAACTCTTATTATTTATGTGTAATATATCTTGAGTGAATAATCCTTCAATCTCTCGTTTAAACAATATGAATTCTACATCCCTATCATCATGAAACACTTCAATTTCAATTCGAAAATGAAATATATGTCTATGTTCATACCCTAGAAATTTAACATCAGCTAACTGAGGGTCTGTTAATGCAGCAGGGTATTGATGAAACCCTTCTCTTTGAAAGGTTATCCATACTCTTGTTTGTTTATTCATCAAATCTATCTTCTAGAAAAAGCTGCTAGTGCTTCTGCTCTAATTGATGAGTTGGATAATCCGAATTGACCTAAAGCTGTTAGAGTGATGGTTGATGAGTTAGTGTCCATAACACCTCTCTGAGATACACAGGTATGACCTGCATCAATCATCACAATGATATCATCTGATTTAGTGATATATGACATTGCGTAAGCTATTTGTTGATTCAATCGTTCTTGGATTTGAGGTCTTCGAGCAAAGTATTGTACTAGTCTATTCATTTTTGATAACCCAAGAACTTTGTTTTTTGGGATATAAGCTATATGAGCCTTCCCGATAATAGGTCTTAGATGATGTTCACAGTCACTGTATAATGTAATATCTCGTTCAACTACAAACTCATCTCCTTGAGTCATTTTATTATCTACAGCGGTACATTTTGGAAATGTATCAGCTTGTAAACCAGAGAAGATCTCATTAACATACATCTTAGCTACTCTTTTAGGTGTATCTATAAGAGAGTCGTCAGTTAAATCGAGGCCGAGGGTGGTTAATGTATTGAATATATCATGTTCAATCTTATCTAATTTAGTTTGTGTGTTCACATCTACTAAATCTGTAAGAGGAGTTTGTACTCCCATCTTAACTAAATAATCATTAACTTCTGTGCCTAGCACATTATCTGTTTTGCTTTTATCGTGCATTATATCTCCTTACGCTTGTTGATCTACTTTCGGGTTTGTGAATTTAACTCCGTTAATTATTTTATTCCACATATCTGGATCTCCCCATTCATCTGTGATAGCTTCGCTAAAGTGGATATCTTCGAGACTCCAATCAATCCACTCTAAATCTTCTCGTCTTGCTTCAGCGTATCCAGTAGCAGTCTCGTGAACTCTCACAGCATATATCTCTGGATTCTGTTCTCCGTTATTATATTCAGTGTTATTAACAATGGTATCAATAACCTTAAACATCATAAGAGCATATGCCTCTGCACTAGGACTAACAGGCATATCAATATATCTATCAGAGTTATTATATATAAACTCTTTGAATTCATCTGACTCTCTGGTCCACATAGAGTATGCGTGGTCGAATGAATCAACGAAATCACCTATTGTACCTTTCATTAAACCGAAATCAACGATCATCTGACCGTTATCTAATCCTGTACCAGTAAAGAATACCTCTACAATATAACTGTGACCGTGTATAGAGTATTTACATCTTGTTGATGAACATCCTCTAACAATATGAGCACCTTCAAATTTAAACTGTTTTCTGATTATCATAATTATCCTTTTAATGTTATTTGATAGATTTATTATACTATATAAAACGTTAAATGTATACTGTTATTTCATTCTCTCATCTAATCCATTATCTTCCCACCAGAAATCAACCCAGTTTCCGTCATGCTCCCGTAAACATGTAACATTATCATCATTCTTATGACCAACTAAACAAACTGATTGAATTTTCAATTTAGGAAATAATACACTCAAAGCTGATTGAGTTGTGTTCATTGTTATTCCAGAATCTAAGATATCATCAATTAACAAGACTCTTTTAGAATCTGCTAATCCAGCATCATACATGATGTCAAATTCACTCTCCCCGTCATATCGTTGCATTCTCACAATTGATAGAGGGTTACCCGTAAGGTTGCTTAAATGAGTAGCTATCGGAAGAGATCCTCTATACAAAGCTACGATGTGATCACAACTGTGCATTGAATTGAATATCCGTCTCACATCATTTTCATACATATTAAAATTATATTCCATTGTTATATCCTATGTTGACCAAGCATTTCCGAATAAATTAATATGAAGTCTAGGAGAATATTTCCATCCATGTTCCATACAAAGTTCAGCAGTTGCTCTATGAGTTAATTCTTGTTGTTCCAGTATAGCTCCTTCATTCATCAGATATACATTCTCTATTACTACTCCTCTCTCAGCATACACGTTTAAAGCAGCATACACTTCATCTATATCCTCTTCATCTCTAATCACGAATTTAAGGTTAATGTTAGATCCAACTACTTCATTCATAGTCTTTAGAGCTTGAGGATTGATTGTAACTTTCTGATCCTCTCCTGTGAGAGATAGCTTAGGACTAACCATCCACGTAACCTCTACATCAGTGTCGTTGAAATGTTTAATAAGGTTATACTCAACAGTCTTGCTACCATTAGTCTCGAATGTAATATGTTTCAAACCTTTAAGTTGTTCTTGTTGTAATAACTCAATGTACGATTTCTGCCAACCTAAAAGAGGTTCTCCTCCTGTAATACATAAATGTACATTATCTCGGAATGATAATTTATCATTTGATATAAGGTCATCTAACGATTGAGCTATATCAAATGTTTCTGCGAATGGAGATAGATGTTTATATCGTTTACTCCAACTAGCACTTGAATCACATCCCATATCCACTACAGGTAAATCTTCAACAGATTTAACATCATCTAAATTAATCTGCATATGAGGCATATCAGTGGATGGGATTAACTGACCCCTTTTCTGTCCAAATCCATTACATTCCAAATTACATCCAAATGTTCTGAAAAATACCGTTGGAGTCCCTATCCATTTACCCTCTCCTTGTATTGAATAAAACATCTCTGAATATCGAATCTTGCTCATTTACATCTCCGTTGTTTGTTGATATATACATTATACACCATAAAATTACATTAAGTAACAGTTAACAAAAAATAATTATGAGGATAATAGTTTATTAGTGTTGTAGTAATAAGTACTTGCACCTGCTTTTGTCATCCCTAACTCTGACATGAACAAGTCAATGTATTCAGATCGAGGTAAGTTTGGATTTAATTTCATTAAATCAAGAGCCATTATTTTTTTACTTTTAGCACCTTGAGTTGTTTTAGATCGTTTCTTTGTATTTTGTATTTGAGGAGCTTTTTTAATAGAAACATCTCGTGTTTGAATCTTAGCAGATGATCGTCTACCTACATACAGATGTCCTTCTGTTAATGGAACTGTAACTAAGCCTGATTTAGTTTGAATATCAATCTCATCTTTAGTTACTCGAGTAGCAGTACCTTTGAATTCAACTTTATGTTTATTTTCAGATTTTGTAGCAGTATAAGTTACTGTGTGACCTTTTACATTTTGCATTGCATTTTGCATATAATATCTCCGATTATTTAATTCAATTCCTCTTGAACTATGATCTATTATACAGGATTTGAAGAAAAAGTCAACAGTTATTTTTAATTAATAATAAGGTCGTTTTCTTCATTCTAAGGTAACTGAGTAGCGGAATAACAGATTTAATCAACAGAGAAGCTCTGTAACATAGTAACTCATTGATCTATCGTGAAGTTTGAGATTTCAGTTGTATTTTTAGTGTATATCTTATTGATTTTGTTAGGTGATTCCCTGCAATAATATCAAACTTTTTCACGTTTCATTGATCTTCGAGTCTTAGAGAATCCCTTGATCCGTTTCGTGTATATGTGACCTATATTTTTAAACGGAAACCAAACACCAACTAATTCAGCATCTTTGATAGTTGCATATTCATTTCCACTACACCAATCAGGTTTATCAGTGTAGAATACCTCAGTTCCTTGATTTTTACATTCATCTTTCCAGTAATCCTTTTCAGTATACTCAATAATCATAATAAGTCCTTTATCAATTTAATATAGTCTATTATACAGGAATTTAAGAAAAAGACAACAATTATATTGTATCAGAACTGAAAAACCCCCTTATAAGGGGGTTTTCTAAACTAAATATACTAAATAAATTTAGAAGTTCATTCGTACACCTGTTTGCCACACATCATCAGAAGATGTTGATACATCTTGCATATTGATATAAGCTCTAGTTTTAGGAGTAAAATTGTGAACAATTTCAATCGTTTTCGTGTCTGCACCATTCTCAATATCTTGCATACCAACAATCAAAGTATTGTTATTGACATCAACAGATGCTACAGCATTCCATGTATCAACTTCAACTCCTGCTGTATCAACTGCTTCGAAAGATCCTCCAACTGTTACAAGTTCTGTATTCAATGTACCTGCAACAATCTTAGATTCGATGTTATTGACTTCATCTTTTGTGAGTACAGCATATACATTAACATTATCAAGATTAGCATTAGCCGCTAATTCATACCCATCTCGAGTTTGTTGTCCATTTACACCATCAGCAGTTAAACCACCTGCTAACTGAACTGATCCTAAATCTAGATTTATTTGAACTGTGTTAGCTAGAGATCCACTATTCTGCATAGCGATAGAGCTACCTTCAAATACATCTATAGTTGCATCTGATGCAATCTTACGGATATTCGGCATCTTACCACCTCGGATATCCAGTGAGTTAAGAGTTAACCCTACATACGCTTCATCAGTGGTTGTAGCATTATTTCCTTCAGAATCTACATTTAATTTAATCTGAGCATAAGCTTTGGTTGCAGCATCAATAATTTCTATTGATTTAAATCCAATGTTAGTGTCTCCGGATACAACATCAGCTACATCTCCTGTTTTTTGGTATGCTTGTTCTACTGAACCAAACACAGTGATATCTGCTGTAGCCGCTGTTGAAAAAATTGCAAGAGCTGCGATTGATAAAAATTTATTCATTTATATTCCTTTATAAAATAACTGAAAGCGAAATGCTTTCAGTACTATTATTTATCTATTACGTTGTTTTATGGGTAAAATATATAATATTCAACAAAATAATAATAAATATATTAACTTAGCATTTATACAGATTATTCTCTAAATATAAATGCTAAGTATATTGACCCTAATAACATGATCCAAGAACCATATTCTAATAGTAGGGGGTATTCAGACCATATCACATCCAATATCCATTTTCCTCGTTGAATGTGTGTATAACATCCCATTCAGCTTCAACATTTTTAGGATCATTGAAGTATCGTGCTCTGCTTTCATAATCAGATTGTACTTGTTCAAATGTCTTGAGTATAGTTCCCCAATATCCATTAGATTCATTATATGTTTCCATCTCATCTTGATTACGCTTGAAAACCTCTTCTGGACTGTTATATGTAGTCATACCTCGACCTTCATACTCAGAGTACCATTCATCTGCTGTTACATTAGTTGAAATGAGTGTTGCTAGAGTTACTGCTATTAGTGTATTATATTTCATTTTTTCCTTGTGATTTAGATTGCAATGGACCTGAAGGTCCATTGTATATTTAACGAATATTTGTTGATTATTTGTATTGGTAAGCTATAGATTCTGTGCGAATGTCACTTGAACCGCTACCATGACTATTATTAGTGCCATCAAGATCAAGAGTAGCTTTAGTAGAACCTTTACCAGAAGCGTTGATGCTCATACTGAAGTTACCTTCCGCATCAGCAGATGATGTTCCAGCACCTCGTCCTCTTGTATCTATAATAGAATCACCTAAGAAATTACTGTAACCATTTTGATTAGAATCGTCACCGAAAAATGCAGATGCATTCATAGCAGTAGCAGAAAGAATAACAGCAGTTAGTTTAGTTAGTGTATTCATAATAATATTTCCTTTAATATTGGGAAGAGGAACATTCCTCATCCATTAAAGCTATTATACCATACTTAATTAAGTATGTTCACTTATTCGAATATATTAATTATCATTACGCTTAACAATCTCTTTTTCTAAATCTATCCCCTCTAAAGCTGCGTGATCAATAATTCTCTTCTTATCTGCTTTTCCTATTACCCAAACACCACATAACACTAAAATATGTTGCCAATACATCTCAACTCCCTGAAATGATATAATTCCAATTGAAATTCCAGCAACTAACATTATAAATACTTTGTGATTAAATTCTTTAATATAGTCATCAACAATCATACTTCAACTACCATTGATGAATTGAAATGAGGGTTTAGATCATATGGAGCGTATCCTCTAGGATTACATACTATTCTTGTTCCGTTTATATCATAATCCATACTAGTGTGAGTGTGACCGTGAATCCACAGATTTATATCAGAATCTTTGATAAAATCATCCATATCTGATGCGTATGCAGGATTAAGAGAATGTCCAGTGAACATAGGATCAATACTCCGATAACTCGGGAGATGATGACTAATCACTACTTTTTTGTTATTATTACTTCCGTTAATGTGTTTGATGCGGTCAGTTGTTTTAATCCATTCATCAACTGTGTCATTAGGATTTAACGGGGTGCCATCTTTTAATATGGTTGCATAATCATTCATGCTAATCTCAGCAGATGCCATAGCATGTTTATTCCGCTCATCGAAATCCGTCCACATAGTACCTCCAGTAAACGTTACATGATCTATCGTATGTGATGATCCTTCATCCAGAAATGTTATACCATCTTCATTTTGCTCACGCCAAAAACTTTTCACAGTATTATATTCTTGTTGGTAGTAGCTATGATTACCTAGAATAAATATCACAGGTTTTTGATGCTCTTGTACAACATCTCTCACGTAATTCCATTCCTCAGTAACTCCTACTCCAATGTCACCTGCTAATATGATTGCATCAGCATCAGTCTTTGGTGGTGTAAAAATCGTATCAAATTTCCGTTCAAATTCAATATGTAAATCAGATAGTATATGTAGTTTCATATCATGTCTCTATTATTTAAGGTTTATTTATCCTAACGAAATTTACCGGTAGAATCTCTGTTTTTGGTGTGTAACACTATTAAATGTAATTTCATTTTAAATACTCTTTTGTAACATCTTTTATGATTCCATCTAAAATATCCTCAATATCTCTGATAATGAATTGTTTATAGTCAACATATCCACCACTCATATCGTTGAAACGCATATACATTAAACCAATCATAGTTAAGTTTATTATACCACATAAAAGGATTGAAGTCAACGATTATTTTAATTCACGTTGTTAATGTGCACTAAACAAGCTAAAAGGATTCGATTATTCTGAGTACTCAAACAATTCTTTAAGCTCTTCTTTAGCTAACATAATTATATCCTTTTTATATTATGAGACTCTACACAAACAGTGTTATCTCAACCACCGTCCCTCTCATTCTGGCAAATTACAATATCGTTATCATCATATCTTTCTAACACTTTAATTAGCTCCGCTTTAGTCATCTATATTCTCCATTAGTTCAGGATTCTCATAAATATTACCAATAACCTCAATATCACTACGAATACTGTCGCTTAATAGATCTGTATATCCTTCTGCACCTATCTGCTTAACCAGAAAGCTACCATCATCAAATATGACGGTACCAGCAGTTATAGAACTGTTAATGAAGATAGGAGATACAATATCCTCCTCATATATCTCAACTCCGTTCTTGTCTTTAAGTCCCGTAAACTGATTAATCTCTAAATCATTTAGCATCCCTAACGGAAACCCTTGCAACAATACTGTCTCTCCGATTAAGTGAAAGTCTTTAACTTCCCAGTCCTTTTTTACTTTATTCCATAATCTGAATTTTGGGTTAAACATCACTCTCCTTAATATTTTATTGTAGTCTGGGGATATACCTCAAAAAAGTTTTTGATTTCATCACAATTAGTGCATTTGTGAGGGAACTGAGGTGGATAGGATGTTAGCACTATATCGTTGTGTCTAACCATTTCCCCTTGACCACACTCATCACAGATATACTTGTTCACATATGTCTTCGCTGGTAATGTTTTAATTGGCATTTTTCAAACTACTTCCATTCGAATTCAGCGTCTGTTGGATTATACTGTGCATAACCTCGTTCAATCAATTCATTTTGCCATATGCTAGTGCTGATAGATTCTCCTATTTCCACTTCCTTCCATCCACTGAGATCTAAAAGCAAGCTACTCGCGAGATCAAAAGAACTCTTATAATACCGAGCATCATAATAATCATCCCAGAATAGCCAAGCTGCTACCCAGAACACAGGAAATCCTAGGAACCATAGCGGTGTCAATAATCTTCTAATTAACATTCTTATCTTAATATCTTTATTCATCATCCTTCTCATTACTCCTTATTTACATATGATTCTTATTATATTATCACGTCATTTAATCTTCCCAAGGAAAAGTGTTAGTTTTATATAGATCAAGCAACTTACTGATAATATGCTGCATCTTTTCTAAATCTTGTATTTTAGTTTCTTTAAGAGTCATCCCCTCTTCTTCTTTAGTTCTGAGGATTCTATTAATTAGATCAGCTCTAAATGGATCTAGTTTATACTCAGTCCATATTTCCCACGGCTGTATCTTATGCTTAGCGTAATTAGACTTACCTACATTGTAATCGATTACATCATTAGCTTTATCAATTAATTCAAACCGGCTAAAGCCTAGTACAATATCTCTACCCCCTTTGTCTGCTCCTTCACAACTAATTCGCCATAAGGTAGATAAGTCAGCCCACCTATCTGTTGCATCCCCCCAGACAAAAGCTTTGGATATCCAGTCAGGAGGGTTTGTTTTATATATATTATACGCAGGACCACTATTTTTACATAGGGTAATAAAGTTTTTAATGTCTACACCCTGCTCTCTTAGCCACTCTTTAAGATTTAAAGGTTTCATAGTAGTGGTCTCGCTTGCTCAATTAAGCTCTTATGGGTTTTTAGAAACGCATATTTAAGTCTTGGTGTTTTGAATACAAGAAATGGAGGATACCCTGAGTCGTAAATCTCATCAGGAATCCAATCACCGTTTACATCTTTTAATAGCTGAGATAACTGAGACATTGCTAGACAAGCTTCTGCCTGCTCTTTTGTAGCCCAGATGTTTTTATTAGGTAGTTTGGTTTTATTACTACTCTCAATATCATTTATACCCGAGCTATCGTTTATATAATAACCACTAATCTCTTCGAGATCCTCCCAAGATTTTACTTCTACTTCTTTCTTCACATAAGCCACACCATCTATTACAATTTCGTTATTCATTTCATTCTCCGTTAGTTAAGCCAAAAATATTAGGGCACTCTAATCTCAATATATTCTGTATATCTTTAGCTACATAGCGTAT